>JAEEGL012860133.1_pt1 | contig 11786 bp, 8 predicted proteins | sample 9134231 | NCBI WGS metagenome assembly JAEEGL01 (sample SAMN16246548, study PRJNA631951) | gut metagenome | biome: gut microbiome; feature: rumen; material: fiber-attached | host: Bos | place: Iran: Karaj | collected 2018-10 | reverse complement strand
GGCGCGGATGGATCCGCTTCGCTCAAACGCGAAAGAGGACTCCCGTCCCCTCTCGCGCTCTTCCCATGCAGATCTGAAGGTCGGTTCGGATTTGAATTGCCTCGGTGCACCAGAAAGAGGGCATCCGAAAGGATGCCCTCTTTCTGGTGCCGCGCCTTTGGCGCGGATGGATCCGCTTCGCTTGCTTTGCCGGGTGTGGACAAAGATCCCCCGGCCGATCACGCTTCTCTTTTTTACTCTTTGCTTCTTCCTGCAAAGGCATTTGCGCAGCGGCCGCGGCGATGCCGGAGTTGACGCTCCGCTCGCCGTGCTTTTTATTTCCCGTCCCGGCGAAGCAACATGCGCCGTTGCAATTCGACACAATATATGGTATTATTTTTTTACGGATGCACTTTGTCTTGCGAAAACTTTGCGTTATCTTTCCGGCAAAATCGTGTGGATCGGATGTGTGTCAATGATCAGTCGCTATGAATTTGAGATCCTGTGCTATGTTGAGCGGAACGGTCCGGTCGCTGATTCGGACCGGGAAACGGCAAATGAGCTTTGCCTCTCCTGGTCTGCTGTCGCGGAGGCGACGGCGCGGCTGAAGGGGCTGTCTTTCCTTGAATCCGACGGAGAGAGCCTTTGCATCACGCCCCGGGGGGTGGAAGCCCTTGCTCCGTTTCGGGCAGAACGCGCCGTGATCCTCGCCGCCGGGTTCGGCTCCCGGATGATGCCCGCCACGGCGGACCGGCCCAAGCCGATGGTCAGCGTCAACGGCGTGCGCATCCTCGACACGCTGCTGGACGCGCTCGTCGGCGCGGGGATCCGCGACATCACGGTCGTGGGCGGCTACTGTTTCGAGAAGCTGAAGGAGCTGCTTGTAAAATACCCCTTCCTGCGCCTGATCGAGAACCGGGACTATGCCTGCACCAACAACATCTCCTCCGCGCTTCTGGCCCGGGATCAGCTGCACGGCGGCTGCTATCTCTGCGAAGCCGATCTGTACATCGCCGACCCGGGGATCATCACGAAGTATCAATATGCCAGCAACATCCTCGGCTCTTATTCGATGGAGACCGACGACTGGAGCTTCCGGATGAAAGACGGCTGCGTTGACGACTATCGGAAGGGAAACACCTATTGCTATAATTATTACGGCATTTCCTACTGGACCGCGGAGGACTGCGAGAAGCTCAACCGGGACTTTGCCGAGGTCTTTGAGAGCCCCGGCGGGAAAGATCTTTTCTGGGAATTCATTCCCTTTGTGGTGAAAAAAGAAAACTACAGGGTGGAGATCCGTCCCTGCAGCAAGCGTTCGATCATGGAGATAGACAACTATTACGAGCTGGCGCAGCTTGACGCCGGCTATCGGGTGAAGGAGAATAAAAATGAAATGCTATGAAGGCCACATTCTTTCCGTAAACGCGAACAATGACGTTTTCCGTTATCTGGTCGAAGACAAGGGAAAGATCCTCTACGTCGGCAACACGCTGCCCGACGCCTATGCGCACGCAGAAAAGGTAGAGCTGGGCAAGCGCGCCCTCATCCCCTCCTTTGCAGACACCCATCAGCACTTTGCTTCCTTTTCCACCTTCCAGGCCGGACTGAACGTAATGGACGCGGAATCGAACGAAGAGATCTCCGAAATGATCCGGCAGTTTGTGTCCAGGTCCAAGGGGAAAACGCTCATCTGCTTCGGCGCCTCCCCCTATTCGGTCAGGGAAGGCCGTCTCATCAGCCGTGAAGAGCTGGATGCGGTGTGCCCGGACAAGGAGATCCTGGTGGTCAAGTACGACGGGCACGCCTGCATCGTCAACACGAAGCTGCTGGAAAGGATGGCCGACAAGGTCAAGGATCTGCGCGGCTACCACCCGGATACCGGCGAGATGAATCAGGAGGCGTTTTTCAAATTCTCCGATCACATCTCCTCTTCCCTCTCTCTGGTCGACATGTTTGCCAACATGATGGACGCCGTCGATTTCATGGCCGCGCACGGGATCGGCATGGTCCATACCGTCAGCGGCATCGGCTTCCCCATGGATCTTGACATCACGATCGAAAAGGTGTTCGCCAAGTCGCTTAAGAACGGGTTCCAGCTGCGTGTGTTCCCCCAGCCGATGAACGTCAAGGCGGCGCTCTCAAGAAAGCTGCCTCGTATCGGCGGCTGTTTCGAAAGCGCTCTCGACGGCTGCTTCGGTTCCCACGACGCTGCGATGAACGAGCCCTATATCGACAGCGAGGGCGGCAACGGCGTCCTGTACTATTCCGATGAGAAGGTCATCGAATTCTGCAAGGAAGCAAACCGCGCCGGACTTCAGATCGAGATGCACGCCATCGGCGACAAAGCCTTTGACCAGGCCACGCGCGCGCTGAAGGCGGCGCTGGACGATTTCCCGCGCAAGGATCATCGCCACGGCATCATCCACGACTGCCTGCCGACGAAGGAAGGCATCAAAATCTGCAAAGAGTATGGGATCCTGATGCCGATCCAAAGCGCTTTCATCAACTGGAAGCAGGAGCCCGACGCCTATCTCGAGTCGATTATGGGCGCGGATCGCTGCGCCAGGCTCAACCCGATCAGGACCTTCCGCGACAACGGCATCGTTGTCTCCTTCGGTTCGGACGCACCCTGCACCTCGCCGGACCCGATCGTGTGGATGGACAAAGCCGTGAACAACGCCATCGCCTCCGAGTCGGTCAGTATTCAGGACGCGCTTCGGATGTGCACCTACAACGGCTACTTCACCTCCTTCGACGAAAAGGAGCGCGGCAGCCTGGAGGCCGGCAAGACGGCGGATATGGTCATCCTCTCGGCCGATCCCTACGAGATCCCCGCAAGCGAGATCAAGGATCTGCGGGTAGAAAAGCTGATCCTCGGCGGCGAGGATTACAAGTCGGCAAAGCGCCCGGTCGCGAATGCGTTCTGGGAAGGTCTGACGAGCAAGAGCAAAGCATATTAAGGAGTTTTTACTGTCATGACGAGAGAAGAATTCTGTGTCCTGAACAATGCGTACGAGGCATCTGTCGGACGGGCACAGAGCACGGCGGACCTGTTTCTGAACCGCAGCCTTCACGATCCGGCGCCGTATCTGCATCTTGTTGAGAAGGGCTTTCTCGACGCCGCGGACGGACATCTGACCTCTGCCGGACGGATGGCGCTGGAGTCCTATCGTGTCGACAGCGCCGTTATTCTCGCCGCCGGTTCCGCCACCCGCTTCATCCCCCTCTCCCTGGAGCAGCCGAAGGCCCTGTATGAGGTGCGCGGCGAGCGCCTGATCGAGCGGCAGATCCAGCAGCTGCAGGAGGCCGGGATCGGGGATATCACGATCGTCCTCGGGTACAAAAAAGACATGTTTGCCTATCTCGAGGAAAAATACGGCGTCCGTCTTCTCTTCAACCCGGCTTATAACATCAAGAACAACATCGAAAGCCTGTTTGTGGCCAGAGCGCATATCGCGAACAGCTATATCTGCGTGTGCGACAGCTATTTCGTTGAAAACCCCTTCCATCGATATGAGTACCGCTCTTTTTACGCCGGCTATTGCACGAACAGCCCGGAGGACGAATTCTACGCCCATATCGACGCGGACGGACGCATCATCCGGATGGACAAGGGCTTTGATTCCGGTCTCCTGCTTCTGGGACACTCTTTCTGGACGCGCAGCTTTACGGACGGCTTCTTTGCGCTGGCCGACGCCGACAGCGTCGCGGGCGCCTATGACGACAAATTCTGGGAATGGCTCGTCAAAGACAATCTCGACCGCCTCCCCGCCCTCTATTTCAAAGAATACGCCCCCGGGACGATCTTTGAGTTTGACTACTTTGACCAGCTCCGCCAGTTCGACCCGGGATACGTGAGCCATGCGAACAGCGATATCCTGCGAAACATCAAGCTGGTCTTCCGCTGTGACGAAGAAGACATCGTGGATTTCCGTACAGTGAGCGAGGGGCTTACGAACACCTCTTTCATCTTCAAGATCGACGGTGTGGATTACATTTACAGGCATCCCGGCGCCGGAACGGAGAAGATCATCAACCGCCGCAATGAAAAGACCTCCCTGGTCAAGGCACTGGAATTCGGCATCGACCCGACCTACATCTACATGGACGTGATCGAGGGCTGGAAGATCTCCCGATTCGTGACGGCCTTCCGGGAGCCGGATTATCACAGCTTTGAGGACGCGAAGAAAATCATCGCGGTACTGAAAAAGCTTCATTCCGCCCCTGTTGTCGTCGACTACGGCATGAAGCCCTGGGAGGACGCGCTCGTTATGGAGCGCATGCTCAGGGAGAAAGATCCCCACTGCTTCGACAGCCATGAAAAGCTGAAGGAAAAGATCGGCCTTCTGTATCGCAGGACGCTGGGAGACGGCGTTGAGAAATGCTTCTGCCACGGCGACACGTATAAGCCGAACTGGATGATCCTCCCCGACGGCGGAGTGATCCTCATCGACTGGGAATACTCCGGTTTCTCCGATCCCGGCATCGACGTCGGTTATTACATCGTCGACGCCGCCTACGATTTTGAAGACGCCGGGAGATTCATCCGGGAATACCTCGGCGACGGCTGGACCGCGCAGAGGGAATTCCATTTCATGGTCTACACGGCGCTCATCGCCTATTACTGGTTCGTGTGGGCGATGTATCGCGAATCCTGCGGAGCCAACATGGGAGAGGCTCTCTCAAGCTGGCGCGCGGAGGCGGAGAAATACGCCGACTATCTTATCTGAAACAGCTTTTTGCCAAAAAGATCCGCCCCGACATGTCGGGGCGGATTTTTTTCTCTTCCGCAGACTTTCACGCTTTGAGAAGCTTGTTCTCGATCGCGCTTCTGATCACGGCGGTCTTGGCCGGGTCGAGCGCGCTCCGCGCCTCCCCTTCTCTGTCCGCCGTCACCGGGATGCCGTTCTCTCCCTCAAAGTTCACGCCAAAGTCAAAGCCCTCATCCTTCAGGGCGGAAAGATCAGCCGGATTGCAGAGCAGCGCCGCAAGACAGGCGGCGGTCAGATAATCGCCGTAGGGCGAGGCGTGTTCTCCGTCGCGCCAGTACAGCTCGACGGTGCTCTCGCTCTTCCCCAGCTCCTCAAACAGTTCGCCGATCGGGGCGAGCAGCGCGCCCGTTTTCTCTGCCGCGCGGCGGTAATAGGCGCACATGAGCGGGGCAGCCTCCGGTTTTGCCTTCTCCCGCCAGGTCATAAAAATGACCGGCTTCGTTCCCACGCTGCGGCAGAGACGGACAATCCGTTCCAGATACGGGCTTGTCTCCTCTTCCGGCGGGAAGGGATGCGCCTGCTGCTGGATGACGCAGTAATCGAAGTGCCCGTACAGCAGTGCGAAGCGCAGTGAGAAATGCTCCTCACAATGCCAGCGCAGCGAGCGGTTGGAATAAGCGAGCATCTGCACTTCCGGCTCCCGGCCGGTCAGATCGGCGCACATGTCGGCGAAGAGCCGCGGCATGTCGTTGAAGTAGGTGTGGCTGTTGCCGACAAACAGAACTCTCATCGCTTCCTCCTTCAAGCCAGGCCGGGCGGGCAGGGATGACCGGTTGCGCGGCGATGGGCGAAATACAGTTCCTCGGTCGCAAGCGCCATCTTCGTCACGGCAAAATCGCAGTCATGCGGATAGATGTACCAGGTGTCCTCCAGCGTGTTGAGATCAACGCAGTCTCCGTGCTTGCCGAGATATTCATATTCGATATGGCAGGAATACAGGCTGGGCACGGGCTTGAGCATTTCAAAGGGGTCGCCGTCCACATCCGTGCCGCGAACGGTGAAGCCGTTCATGTCGTGCACCATCGTGCCCTCGCCCAGACGGATGAATTTCTTCGCGTTCGGCAGCGTGTCAACCGTGACGGGCAGCACGCCGCTGGAATAGCTTCCGTTCTCGACCTCGCGGCGGACGTTCGCGCGCTCCCACTCGTACCAGTCCGGGATGTGTGAAAACTCCGTCTCCCCCTCGTCGGCCGAGAGCTCGCCGAGCTCGGACATCGACCAGCTCTTCCCGCAGCTTTCGCAGAAGAGCTGCGTCCCCTTCGAGCGCATACGGAACTCCGTGCCGCAGTGCGGGCATTGATACAGCACCTTGTGCAGTCCCTCCGCCCGTCCGGCGTAGGGCGTGCGGATGCCCCGTTCCTTCTGCCAGGCGAAGTCGTCGTACTGAAAAGCCTCGACGATGCGGCGGTTGAGTTCGTCTGTGCCCGTCGCGGCCAGCTCCTCCGGTGTGAAGAGCAGTTTGAACTCCGCCTCCGTCGGTTTCACGCCGCGGTCGTGAAGGTTCCAGAAGGGTGAATTGACATGGTGGCCGTGGCAGATCAGCGTCACGACCGGCACCTTCAAAAGCTTGCAGAGCTTGCCGAGGGAGGCGGGAAGCACGGCCGTCGTCCCGCAGAGGGAATAGCGCGCCTCGGGGTAGATCATCGCCACGTCGCCGTGGTCGATGACGGCCTTCAGCTGACGGATCAGCGTGATATCGTTGGTGAACTTCCTCTTGCAGATACAGCCCACCTGCCGCAGCAGCTCCTCGCGTCCGATAAAGCCGTCGATCGCCACGACGTAATTGGCGCGGTCGGGGAAGATTGTCTTCGTCGCGACCTTGAAATCCAGAAAAGCATTGTGGTTGCACAGCATCACATAGGGCGGCTTAAGTCCCTCCGTGCCGATACGGCGGATGATCGCGCCGTGTTTGGCTACGTCCGGCGCGCTTAAAAGATAAGTCAGCGGGCGGAGATACCAGCGGGTTCTCTCGGGTGGCCGCTTCATATCAAAGCGTTCAAATTCCTTTTTCATGGCGCTCACTCTTTTCTCTCTGTCTGTCAAAAAGGGGCTCCCGGCGGGAGCTCCTTTTTCAGTTGGCGTCTATTCGTTTTCGATCGTGATCTGGCACATTTTCATGGCCTCGAGTGCGCCGCGATGGCTCTCCGGTGTAACGCCCGCGCAGCAGGCGGCGTCCACGCAGATCGGCGTCTCGGGCAGAAAAGCCTTGAGAAGCAGGGCGTTGGAGATCACGCAAATATCCGTGCAGAGGCCGACGAGCGTGATGGAGCCGATCTTTTCCGCCAGATCTTTCTGTGCAAGCAGCACCCCCAGCTCCGTCGAGCCGAAGCCGGGCTTGTCGATCACCGTGCAGGGGCGGATGGATTCAAGCCCCTCGCGTATCTGCCAGCCCGCGCTGTCCTTCTCGCAGTGCCTGACGGGAAGTCTTTTCCCTTCCTGTGTCTCGAGATAATCCGGGCCATGCGTGTCCCGGGTAAAGATCACGTCACCGTTGAAGCTGCGGATCTTCTCCGCCACTTTCCCCACGATCGCGACGGCTTCCTTCGTGCCGAGCGAGCCGTCGATGAAATCATTCTGCATGTCCACAACGATGAGATAGTTTTTCATTCCCTCTGCTCCTTGAAAAAGGTTTACATAATTTATTTGAGCCGAATCGTTTCCGCGCTCTCCGCCCCGATCACGGCGCGATAGATCCCCAGGCCGATGCAGCTCAGATCGACGCAGAAGCACTCCTCTTCCCCGCGGTTGATCACGGTCAGGAAGGCGCTGCCGTCCGTCTTTCCGGAATCATAGCGAAGCACGGTCAGCACGTTTCCGGAAGATGCACCGAAGACCGCTTCTCCTTCTGCGAAGACGGGATCGGAATTTCTCAGCGCGGAAAGGTTTACATAATATTCATGCAGTTCCCGGTTCCCCTCGCGGAAGGGCGCGCGGTTGAAGGGGTCGCCCACGCCTTCCATCCCCTGTTCGTCGCCGTAATACACGCTCGGCACGCCGGGTAGGGCGAACTGCAGCGCGGCGCCCAGCTTTTCCAGTCGGACGGCCCGCTTCCGTCTCTCCTCGGGGAAGGGGATCTTCAGCTGTTCTTCCCGCGGAAGGCTTTTGATGACGACGTCGGTGGCAAGGGCGCTGAGCACTCTCTCCACATCGTGCGAGCCGAGGAGATTCATCAGCGCGTAATACATCGGCTCGGGATAGTTCATGCGCTGGGCGCGCAGGAAATCCCTCAGGCCGCGCGCGTCTATGCGGAAATGCAGAAAGTCGAGCACCGCCGAGCGGAAGGGGTAGTTCATCACGCTGTCGAGCGAATTGCCGAGAGCGTAATCCCGTCTCCCGCCATAGCTCTCTTTGATGACGGCGTCTTCCCATACCTCGCCGATGATCGGCGCGTCCGGCTTTTCCTCTTTCACTGCGCGGCGGATCAGGCTCAGCACGCTGTCAGGCAGCTCGTCCGCCACATCCAGACGCCAGCCGGAGGCTCCGCGGCGAAGCCATTGCTTTACAACGCTGTCCGGGTCCGTGACGATCTTTTTCTGCCAGGAGGGCTCGCACTCGTCTACCTCCGGCAGATCCTTGAAGCCCCACCAGCAGCGATAGTCCTCCGGGAAGGAGCGGAAATCGTACCAGTGATAATAGGGAGAAGCCTTTCCCTGGCAGGCGCCGAGGGAAGGGTAGTTTCCATAGCGGTTGAAATAAACACTGTCCGCGCCGGTGTGGGAATACACGCCGTCGAGGATGATGCGGATTCCGTACTCCGCCGCCGCTTCGGCAAGGTGTGTGAAGTCCTCGTTCGTGCCGAGGATCGGATCGACCCGCTCGTAGTCCGAGGCGTCGTATCGGTGATTGGAGCGCGCCTCCACGATCGGATTCAGATACAGGCAGCTGACGCCCAGTTCTTTCAGGTATGTCAGCTTTTTTTCAATGCCGCGCAGCGTGCCCCCGTAAAAATCATCCGGCGTATAGCCCGCTTCGCCCGGGCGCGCCCGCCAGCGCAACGGCTCGTCGATACTTTTGTGCAATTCGCTTTTCTGTCCGAGCGCAAGATGATACGCGATCCCCTTTTCGGCGGTACCGTCGTCCGAAAAGGCAAAGCGGTCCGGAACGACCTGATACATCACGGCGCGGCGGAACCATTCGGGCGTCTCAAAGTCAGCGCGGTAGACCGTCAGGCGAAAGCCCCCCCGTTCGACGCCGCAGACTTCGCCGCAGCAGAGCGTCTCGTCCGGGCAGATATAATAAAACCCCTCGGGCGCTTCCATGCAGATTGTATACCATAGCGCCTCGGCCCTGTCCGGCGCGCGGAAGACGGCGCTGTAGCGGCCGTTCCCCTCTTCCTTCATGGGAATGGAGAGACGTCCCCTGTCGCCGAATACGCACAATGACGCGTCCTCAATCCGCCCGCTGAGCAGGCGGAACGAAATCTTCACCTTTTCGCCGCAGCGCAGCGCACGCGGCGGATCGCGGAACTCGCTTCGGCTTCCGTCATGCTCGACGGCGAGCAGATTTTCCTTTGCGCGGCGCAGCAGCTCGGTCAGCCTTGCCGTGCGTGGCTGGAACGCGCGCAGCGCTTCCTGCTCCGCCCCGGTCGGCAGTCTCGAATCGCAGCTGTGCATCACCGCCGGGAAAGCTGCCTCAAAGCGGAAGCCGCAGTCGTCCATCAGCAGGCGCAGCAGTTCCGGTGCGGCCAGCGGCTCGCGGAATGAGAACAGCTCATAGATCCGCGTCAGTGGCACGGCGCGGCGCAGACATTCCTGCGAGGCGGCGTAGACCTCGACCGCGGCGTTGAAGTAGCGGCGGATCATGCCGTCCCGAGGGGCGGAGACGATCGCAGCGCAAAGCGCAGCGTCCCCTCCGGAAGGGATCCAGCTGTCACCTGTCAGCCGCGCGTTGACGAAACGGCGGTTGCGGTAGGATATGAAAAGAGAATAATCTTCGGACCAATGCTCGTCATAGCTGCCCCCGAACCAGACCGGATAGGTTGTTCCCTCGGCAAGCGTCAGAGCATGCATACGTACAGCCTCGCGTAGGCCTCCGCCGAGAGGTCAAAACTGAAGTCTGCTTCCATAGCATGGCTGATGAGATATTTCATGACCTTTTTGTCACGGCAAACGCCGAGCGCATAAAGGATCGTGTCGTACATCTCGTCCGCATTGTAGTTCGCGAATGAGAAGCCGTTGCCCTCGCCGGTAAAGCAGTTATAGGGCTGCACAGTGTCCTTCAATCCACCGGTCTCCCGCACGATGGGGACGGTGCCGTAGCGCATCGCGATCATCTGGCTCAGGCCGCAGGGCTCAAAGCGCGAGGGCATCAGATAGAAATCGCTGCCGGCATAGACCAGATGCGCCAGCTCCTCGTTATAGCCTATGTAAGCGCAGACGCGGCCCTTGTAGCGCGCCTCGGCGCCGCGCATAAAGTCCTCGAAGCGGGCATCGCCGGTGCCAAGCAGCATGAACTCAACGTCGCGGCCGCTGATCAGACGGTCAAGCTGGGAAGCGACAAGATCGAAGCCCTTCTGCTCGGTCATGCGCGTGACCATGGCGATGATCGGGATATCGGGATCGACGTCCAGCCCCATGCGGCGCTGCAGCTCGGCCTTGCACTCGGCCTTGCCCTTCATGTGGGCGCGGTCAAAGTTCGCGGGGATCAGCGGGTCGCTGTGCGGGTTGAATACCTTGGTGTCAATGCCGTTGATGATGCCGGAAAGCTGCGCGCTGCGCGCGTTGAGGACGCCGTCAAGGCCCTCGGAATAGTACGAGGTCTTGATCTCCTCGGCGTAGCTGGGGCTGACAGTGTTGATGCGGTCGGAAAAGACGCAGCCGGCCTTCAGATAGTCTGCGCAGCCATAGAGCTCCATGAACTCCGGGGTATAATACCTGGGATCGATGCCGAGCAGATCCTGGACGTAGTCAAACCCGAATTTTCCCTGGAACGCGATATTATGGATCGTCAGCAGATACTTGATTCCATCCTGCTGCCGCCCCTGATACTGAGTATGGGCCAGCATCGGCAGCATGGCGGTGTGCCAGTCGTTGCAGTGGATCACGTCGGGCATGAAGTCCAGCAGCGGCAGCGCCTCGAGCACAGCGCGGCAAAAGAAGGAATACTGCTCGCCCTCCGGATATCCGCCGTAGTAGATCCGGTCTCCGAAATACTGCTCGTTGTCGATGAGATAGATGATCACGCCGTCGAGGATCAGACGATCGACGCCGACGTAGCAGCTCCTCCAGCCGAGATAGCAGCGGATCGAAAAAAGATGCTCCACCTTATCCTGATATTTATTCTTGATCACGCGGTGATAGGGCGTGATGACGCGCGCGTCCACGCCCAGCCTGGCCAGTGCCTTGGGAAGCGTGCCGACGACGTCGGCAAGGCCGCCTGTCTTGGACAGAGGCGCGCACTCGGCCGAAGCCAGCAGCACATTCGGCATGCTCTTGCGCCCCTTTTCTTTCAGCAGATCGCGAAACTCTTTTTTCATGTTTCTGCTCTCCTCATATCATATATCATTCGATCAGATCAGGATTTGTGCTGTCTGCGCATTTTATAGCGGAAATAGACGCAGGACATGGGCGGCACGGTGATGCGCGCCGAGTGCTCCATGTCAAGGAAGCCAACATGGTGGCTGCGGATCGCATGCTCGTTGCGCACGCCCGTGCCGCCGAAGCGCTCGTCGTCGCTGTTGAGAATCTCGTGCAGCGTGCCGACCTGCGGCAGTCCGATCACGAATTCGTCATAGCGGTTGGGCGTGAAGTTGCAGACGCAGACGATGCCGCCCTCCGCGCCGGGATAAGTACGCAGGAAAGCGATCGTGCTCCGGTCGCGGTCGTTGACGTTCAGCCAGCGGAAGCCGTCCCAGGAGTTGTCGCAGCGATAGAACGCGTCCTCCTCGGCGTAGAGGCGGTTAAGTTCGCGGCAGTACTGACGCAGCGCCTCGTGCTTGGGGTAGTCGAGCAGCAGCCAGTCGAGCGGCTGGCGCCAGTTCCACTCGATGAACTGGCCGAACTCGCCGCCCATGAAGGTCAGCTTCTTGCCGGG
>JAEEGL012425811.1_pt1 | contig 11786 bp, 8 predicted proteins | sample 9134231 | NCBI WGS metagenome assembly JAEEGL01 (sample SAMN16246548, study PRJNA631951) | gut metagenome | biome: gut microbiome; feature: rumen; material: fiber-attached | host: Bos | place: Iran: Karaj | collected 2018-10 | reverse complement strand
CGCCATTCGACGAATAGACCACTGCCCCACCCGTCTTCTTATTGTAAATCTTGTAGACGCCACCACCAATAACACAAGGTGCCACATCTTCACCCCACGTTACATCAATCACTCGCTCGGCATTGGTCTGACCTTTCTGGTAACCCGTGCCGCCATTGATGGTAGAGAAGTACTCACGTACAGGACCATATCCGTCGTAATAGACATCACGACTGGTAGAAACTAACTGGTATTTAGTTGTAACTGCCTGACGCTCACTCGAGCCAATGAAGGCCTTCACCCGACCGTCATCATGACGATAGACAGAAGCGGCTGTCCAGTTGTCACGATGTTCACCGTAGCCCAGCCTTACACCATTACGGCTAATTTGACAGAACTCACCACGGGCGCGGCTATCGAAGCCCCACCAGATACCAACGGTCATACCGTATTCAAGTCCTACCATAGCCTCTACAGTGTTGTGAATCTCATCGGCATAGCCCACCTTGCCGTCCTTAGCCAACTGCTGGAAGAACTTGGCAAAGTTGTCGAAGGAACCAGCCAACTGATGGGTGTTGCCCCAGTCGTAATACTTTTTGCCAGAGGTGTACCACTCCAAAGCCTTGTCATCGTTGAGCGTGTTGCCGCCAACCATTGCTATATCGGCGCAGCGCGGATAATTCTCTTTCAAGAGCTTAGCCACTTGATACTGCTTCGTAGGAGAGGCACCCTCCTCTACCGACCAGTAGTCGCCCTCGTTGAAGGGAGAAATACCGACGATAGGATGCTTCGTGTTTTGCTGCATCCAATGAACGTGGCTATTGATCATGGCTGCCCAATGCTCATTGTTGGCTACCTTATTCTTTACGAAATACTCGTCGGCACCAGCCTCTTGGTCAGCAGTGAACACAATGGGCAGCGTAGTGCTGGCAAGATTCAGATTGGTATTCCGCTTACGCAAATTGTTGATAGCATCTGTGGCAAGTGCAGAATCATTAACCAGAGCCTTGGAGAATCGGAATGCCGAGCGACCTATGCCGACATTCTCCTTCAACATGTGGTTGATGCCCTTCTTCATATTCTGCTCGCTGATCCATGCCTGGTCGAGTCCCCATGTAGGCTCAAAACGTTTACCCTCTGCCGTGATGTCATAGGCAACTGTCACATCCGACTTGTTCCAAGCTGGCAGATACATGCTGGATGAGGAGCGTACTACCTCTTGCGAAAATGCCTGAATAGCGCTGAATACGGCTATACCAGTCAGTAAATATAATCTGTATTTTGTCATAAATGCTGGTTTTTGCGGCACAAAATTAAGAAAATTATTCGAAACTGCCAAGAAACCTTCGGTTTATTCTTCCATCAATTTACGATAACGTGCTCGTTTGGGCTCTTCAAGTCCTAATCTCTGAGCCTTATTGGATTCATATTCACTATAATTTCCCTCGAAATAGAACACATTACTTTCAGATGTTCCACTGCCATCGAGCGGGGCTTCAAAGGCTAGGATATGGGTACAGATACGATCAAGGAACCAGCGGTCATGACTGATAATCACAGCACATCCGGCAAAAGCTTCCAAGCCTTCTTCTAATGCTCGTAACGTATTGACATCTATATCGTTGGTAGGCTCGTCTAAAAGTAATACATTACCCTCTTGCTTCAGAGCAATGGCCAAGTGCAGTCGGTTGCGTTCACCACCAGACAGCACCCCACACTTCTTCTCCTGATCAGCACCAGTAAAGTTGAAACGGGAGAGATAAGCGCGGACATTCACATCCTTACCTCCCATGCGAATGGTCTCGTTGCCACCACTCACCACCTGATAGACGGACTTAGCGGGGTCAATATCCTTATGCTGCTGGTCAACATAGCTCAGTTTTACGGTCTCACCTACACTAAACGTACCTGCATCAGGTTGTTCAAGACCCATAATCAGACGGAAAAGTGTGGTCTTACCTGCACCATTGGGGCCGATGACACCCACAATACCGTTTGGCGGCAGAACAAAGTTCAGGTCGCTGAAGAGTGGCTTCTCTGGATAAGCCTTTGCTACATGCTCAGCCTCAATCACCTTGTTGCCTAAGCGCGGACCATTGGGGATGAAGATCTCCAGCTTTTCTTCCTTCTGTTTCTGCTCTTCGTTGAGCATCGACTCATAGGAGTTCAGACGGGCCTTACCCTTAGCATGGCGGGCCTTTGGAGCCATACGCACCCACTCCAACTCACGTTCCAGCGTCTTGCGGCGCTTCGATGCACTTTTTTCCTCCTGTGCCAAACGCTGACTCTTTTGTTCCAGCCAGCTTGAATAGTTGCCCTTCCAAGGAATACCTTCGCCGCGATCAAGCTCCAGAATCCACTCTGCCACATCGTCAAGGAAGTAGCGGTCGTGGGTGACGGCAATCACCGTTCCCTCATACTGTTGCAGATGCTGCTCCAACCAATCGATAGACTCGGCATCCAAGTGGTTCGTAGGCTCGTCGAGCAACAGCACGTCGGGCTTCTGCAACAACAGACGGCAGAGAGCCACACGACGACGTTCACCACCACTGAGGTTTGTAACGGGCCATTCACCTGGCGGACAGTTCAATGCAGCCATAGCCCGCTCCAGCTTAGAGTCCATGTTCCAAGCATCGGTAGCATCGATAATGTCCTGCAATTCTGCCTGACGCTGCATCAACTTGTCCATCTTGTCAGGGTCTTCATAAAATTCGGATAAACCGAATTTCACGTTGATATCGTCATATTCAGCCAGCGCATCGTATACGTGCTGAACACCCTCCATCACATTTTCCTTCACCGTTTTTGATTCGTCAAGCGGAGGATCCTGCGGCAAATAGCCCACTGAGTAGCCTGGGCTCCACACTACTTGTCCCTGATACTGCTGGTCAAGTCCGGCAATAATCTTCATCAGAGTTGATTTACCTGCACCGTTCAAGCCGATAATGCCAATTTTAGCACCATAGAAGAAACTGAGGTAAATGTTTTTAAGCACCTGCTTCTGATTCTGCTGAATAGTCTTGCTCACGCCGACCATCGAGAATATCACTTTTTTGTCGTCAACTGTTGCCATAATTATGTCCTTATTATTTTTCAGTTGCAAATGTACACAAAAAAATTGAGATGACGTTCAAAAAGTCGAATAATATGGAGAAAAAGGAACCTTAAATGTTTATTAACATTAAAACCAGATAAAGTAATGGCCATTTTTGAAGTAAATTATGTACTTTTGCACGCAAAATAAAAATTGACATGCTTTATCGACAAGCTAAGACACTTCTTTTGTTGATGCTACTCATGATAGTGGTGCCGTCAGTAGCTCAGCAGACAACAATAACTGGAGTCGTGACAGACGCAGAGACTGGTGAAAGCATTGGCTATGCCAGCGTAGTATACAAAGGTCACAAGATAGCCGTTGTATCAGGAACAGATGGGCGATACAGCATTACCCGTCACAACGGCTGGAGCCTCACGTTCAGTTCTGTGGGCTACAAGTCACGTACCGTCTCCATCAACAGCAAGGTAGGTAATCGTCTGGACATCACACTTAAACCCGACAAGAAGATTCTTGGTGAGGTGACTGTCAAGTCAAAACGTAACCGCTATAGCCGCCGCAACAACCCTGCCGTGGAGCTGATGCGGAGGGTGGTGGCAGCCAAGAAGAAAACCGACCTCGAACTGAACGACTATTATCAGTACAACAAATACGAGAAGATTACCCTGGCCTTCAACGACCTGAAGCCCGAACAGCTGAAACAAAAGCCCTTTATCAAGCACCCCTGGCTGGCAGATCAGGTAGAGACCAGTCCCGCTACAGGAAAGCTGATACTGCCAATCAGCGTGGATGAAACGGTGTCGCAAAAGATCTATAGGCGCAATCCCCGTTCAGAAAAGACGTACATTGAAGGTCAGTCCTCAAAGGGCCTTAACGACCTGTTTCAGACAGGTGACATCATCAATACCGTAATGAAGGACGTTTTCACGTCTATCGACCTTTATCAAGACCACATCCGACTGTTACAGCGTCCGTTCATCTCACCGATGTCCGGCGAGGGTATTGGCTTCTACCGCTTTTATATAGAAGATACGGTTATGGTGGATCGCGACCGATGCATCCACTTGAACTTCCTGCCCAACAACCAGAATGACATGGGATTCCGTGGCGACCTCTACATTCTTGATGACTCAACCCTCCACGTTCGCCGCTGTGAGATGACCATTCCTAAGCAGAGTAACGTCAACTTCGTACAGAACGTTCAGATTCTGCAGGAGTATGAAAAGCTGGACGACGGTCAATGGGTGCTTACCAAGGACGATATGACCACCGAATTGGAGCTATATGACTTCATCAAGGCGGGCACCGTCTCCCGTACAACACGTCTCACCGACTACTCTTTCGACTCGATACCCGACAAGCGTTTCAAGGGTATGAACAAGGAAGTGATTAGTGCTGATGTCGAGATGCGTGACGAAGAATTCTGGAAACAACACCGTCAGGTAGAACTCACCAAGAGTGAAAGCTCAATGGACGAGTTCATCCACAATACGGCGAATGTCAAAGGCATGAAGTATGTCATCTTCGTACTGAAAGCCCTTTTGGAGAACTCCGTGGAGACTGGCAAGCCCAACTATGTCGATATGTGTCCTGTTAATACCATCCTGACTCATAACTACGTAGACGGATGGCGTAGTCGATTGAGTGCCAAGACCACAGCCAACCTGAGCAGGCACTTCTTCCTCTCAGGATATTACGGACGTGGCTGGGGCAGCAAGAAGAACTACTATAATGTGGAGACCACCTATTCGCTGAACCCCAAAAAGTACTTGCCACATGAGTTCCCACGCCGTATGGTGACTTTTCAGTCGGCGAATGACGTCTGTTCGCCCAGCGACCGTTTCCTGGATACAGATAAGGATAACCTTATTGTGGCCATGAAGTGGGCCAAGGCCAACAAGATGATGTTCTACAATCGCCAGCAAGTGACCTTTGATTACGAGACTGACTGGGGACTGAAAGCTACTCTCAACGGAAAGGTGGAGAAGAACGAGGCCTGCGGCGATATGTCGTTTGCCACACTGGACTCCCCAAAACGTGAGACGTTCAACAAGCTTGGCAACAACGAGTTCATGAAGACGACGGAAGTAACGGCCCGTCTGCGCTATGCTCCTGGCGAGACCTATATCAACAACAAGCAACGCCGTCGCGTCATCAATCGCGATGCCCCTGTGTTCAACCTGTCGCATACTACAGGCTTCAATGGTCTGCTTGGTGGACAGTACGACTACAACTATACAGAGCTGCATGTCTTCAAGCGTTTCTGGCTCTCCAGTTGGGGTAAGGTAGATGTTGCGGTAAAGGGCGGCATTCAGTGGAACCAAGTGCCATACCCGCTGCTCATCCATCCCTCTGCCAACCAGTCGTATACCATTCAGCGTGAGACATTCAGCCTTATCAATACGATGGAGTTCCTAAACGACCGATTTGCATCGCTTATGGTTTCATGGGACCTCAACGGAAAGATATTCAACCGCACTCCCCTCATCAGAAACCTCCACTGGCGTGAATACATAGGCTTCCGCATGCTTTGGGGCACTCTGACCGACAAGAACAATCCGTTCTTAGCACAGAATGCCGGCAGTTCGATACTCATGTATTTCCCAGAGGGTTCTAACGTCATGGATTCCAAGAAGCCCTATGCCGAAATCGTGTTAGGCGTTCACAACATCTTCAAGTTCTTCCATGTGGAGTACGTCAGACGACTGAACTACAACGAGCTGCCCACAAGTCCCAAATGGGGCATGCGTTACACCATTGCCTTCAGTTTCTGATCAAGAATAACTTTATCGTAACCGCAGGGCCTCACCGACCCGAAGATCGTGGTCGGGTCTGAAGCCATTGAGCTTGTAGAGCGACTTCAAACGAATGCCATAGGACTGTGCGATAGAGTACATGGACTCGCCCTGACGAACGTAGTGCAGATAGTCCTTATACTCCTTAGGAGCACGCTTCTGCTTCTTCTTCAGCCAGATGATTTCACCCTCAGTGAGACGGTCGTCACGATCACGTTCGTTGTACTTCGCAATCTTCTTGTATGATATGCCTATCTCCTCGCCAATGGCACGGAAAGTATCGCCGCGACGGGCATAAAGATAGTAGTTCTTGTTGTAGATTTTGATGGGATGCAGGGGCTTACCACCAACATTCTGGTCTTTGGAATGTTGAACCATAAACTTATCGTAGCCCTTGGCATGGTCCAGTTCATAGAGTTTGTAGAGCTGAATGAGCTCTATCAGACGGTTGGCGTACTGAGGATTGGTGGCGTAGCCGGCAGCTTTCAGGCCACGGGCCCATCCCTTATAGTCGGTGGTCTTCAGGGAGAAAAGGCTACGATAGCGTTGGCCAGTGGCTAAGAACCGTGAGTGATCCTCAAAGGAGTCAAAGGCTGAGTCATAGGCACGGAAGCACTCATTGGCAGCATCGTCATCCTTATAGACAGTTCTTCCTGTCCATCCGTGACACTTGATGCCGAAGTGGTTGTTGGAGCGCCGCGTCAGTTCACTCTGCCCTGCCCCACTCTCGAAAATACCCTGAGCCAGTGTGATGGAGGCTGGCACCTTCCAGCGCATCATCTGCTCAATGGCAATGTCCTTATACTGATCAATATACTGCTGGTAACGCTCGTTCCAAGTCATCTGTGCAGAGAGAGGAAGCGCAACCAGTATCAACAACGATAACAATCCTTTTCGCATACCGTTCATATTATTCAAATGACAATTTGGCAAGCCTCTGACGCAGTTGTTCAGCCTTCGACTTGCGAATGCTGAGCCTGATCTCGCAAGTGTTGTCGTAGGTCTGACCAACAATGCGGGGAGCCATATCCTTGACCACACACATCACGTCGTTCATCATCGGATAGGCAAACTGATAAGTGACGATTTCCTCTACCTGGCGTGTCTCCACCTCACAATGGGCAATAGCATCGGCAGCCGCTTCGCGATAAGCTACGATGAGGCCGCTGGTGCCCAGGTTGACGCCACCATAGTAGCGAACCACGACAATGAGAATATCGGTCAGCTCATTGGAATTGATCTGGCCAAGTATGGGCTTGCCTGCCGTACTGGATGGCTCACCATCGTCATTGGCACGAAACTCCAATCGCTCTGGGCCAAGCATGTAGGCATAACAAACATGGCGGGCATCGTAATACTTCTTACGATAGCCCTCCAAGAAACTTTTCACCTCGTCGACACTCTCAACGTGGTGGGCAAAGGCGAGGAACTTACTTCTTTTCTCAGAGTAATATCCCTCGCCTGTTCCTTTTATGGTCTTAAACTCGTCGGTCACGACAATTTGTGGATAACGAGACCAGAACGAAGCTTCGGCTCAAACCATGTAGCCTTTGGTGGCATGATTTTACCGCTGTCGGCAATATCCATGATCTGCTGCATGGACACTGGATACAGAGCCAGGGCGGCACGCATTTCACCACTGTCTACACGACGCTTCAACTCACCGAGACCACGCAGACCACCCACGAAGTCGATGCGCTGAGAGGAGCGAAGGTCGCCAATGTTCAGTATCTGGTCCAGAATCAGACGGCTGGAAATGTCGACATCGAGCACGCCGATAGGGTCGCTATTGTCGTAGGTTCCTTCCTTGGCCTTGAGACTGTACCAATGCTGGTCGAGATAGAGCGAGAACTCATGCAACTGCTGGGGCTTATAGATGTCTATACCCTTGTCCTCAACGATAAAGTTCTGCTTCAGCTTCTCTATGAATTCCTCTGAGCTTAAGCCGTTTAAGTCCTTAACAACTCTATTGTAGTCGAGAATAGTGAGCTGGGATGCCTGGAAGCAGACAGCCATGAAATAGTTGTACTCCTCGTCACCACGGTGATTGGGATTCTGCTTCTGTTTCTCTGCACCCACCAGGGCTGCAGCAGCTGAGCGGTGATGGCCGTCAGCGATATACATGGTCGGCATCTTGGCAAACTCGGCGGTAATCAGATTGATGTCCTGCTCGTCGGAGATAACCCAGAACTGATGGCGGAAACCGTCAATAGGTGCCACAAAGTCGTATTCAGGCTCCGTCTTGGCATAGCGCATCAGCAGCTCGTCGAGCACCGCATTGTCGGGATAGGCAAAGAATACCGGCTCGATGTTGGCATTGTTCACGCGTACATGCTTCATGCGGTCTTCCTCCTTGTCACGACGGGTCAGCTCATGCTTCTTAATGTTGCCCTTCATGTAGTCGTCCACGTAGGCACCGACCACCAGTCCGTACTGGGTCTTGCCATTCATCGTCTGCGCATATATATAATAATGTTCCTGCGCATCCTGAACGAGCCAGCCCTTGTCCTGGAACTTCTGGAAGTTCTCGGCTGCCTTCTCGTAAACCCGTGGGTCATACTCGGACGTACCTACCGGGAAGTCTATTTCCGGCTTAATGATGTGATACAGACTCTTCTCGTTGTCGCCTGCTTCAGCGCGGGCTTCTTCACTGTCAAGCACGTCGTATGGACGGCTCTCCACTTGTTCCACCAGCTCCTTTGGCGGGCGGATTCCTTTAAATGGTTTTACTATTGCCATGACTTTATTGATCTGACACGATTGGGTCGTGTCTCCTTATTTGCCGAAATAGCGTTTCAGCAGTCCTGCGAAGCCAGCACCGTGGCGGGCCTCATCCTTAGCCATCTCGTGAACGGTATCGTGGATGGCGTCAAAACCAGCAGCTTTGGCGTTCTTGGCAATGCGGAACTTGTCCTCACATGCACCAGCCTCGGCAGCAGCACGCTTCTCCAAGTTGGTCTTCGTATCCCATACGCACTCACCAAGCAGCTCAGCGAAACGGCTGGCGTGGTCAGCCTCCTCAAAAGCGTAGCGCTTGAAGGCCTCGGCAATCTCGGGATAGCCCTCACGATCAGCCTGACGGGCCATGGCCAGATACATACCAACCTCGCCACACTCACCATTGAAGTGGTTGCGCAAGTCCTGAATCATTTCCTCGCTCACACCCTCGGGCTTACCGTCACCAATCTTGTGGACAGTAGCATAGGTCATGTCGGCATCATCCTTCATTTCTGAGAACTTCGAGGCAGGAGCCTTACAGATTGGACACTTCTCGGGAGCAGCATCGCCTTCGTAGATATATCCACAAACGGCGCAGATAAACTTTTTCTTCATAATGTATTCGTTATTTGTTTAGTGAATGAATGTTCACCGCAAAGATACGCAGAAAAATGTAATCTACCAAATTTTCCATGATATTCTTAACATATTTTCGTTGAGACATTGCTATCATACGCAATATTTTTCGTAACTTTGCCCCCACAATATATAAATAAGGAGCGTACAAACAATGAAGAAGACACTGACATTGATAGCTGCCGCCCTGATGGCGATGCCGATGGCGGCACAGCAAACAAAGAAGTTCACGGTAGTAAAGCAACTGCCGATAACCAGCGTGAAGAACCAATACCGCAGCGGTACGTGCTGGGACTTTGCCACGCTGGGATACTTCGAGAGTGAAATCCTGCGCAAGACGGGAAAAACCTATGACCTCTGCGAGATGTTCGTGGTGAACAAAGACTATATGGACAACGCCACACACTACGTTCGCATGCATGGCTATAGCCAGATATCCGAGGGGGGCTCCTGCGACGACGTGCTCGAAGTAATCCGTCAGCATGGCATCTGTCCTGAGGACGCCATGCCGGCACCTGGTTCGTTGACAGGCGACTCACTGGCCAACTTCAAGGTGTTCTTCCCTGAACTGGAACGCATGGTGAGCAGCATCGTCAGGGCCAATGCCGACTTGAACCGCTTCACGGAAAGTGAGCAGACCCAGGCGTTAGCTAAAGAGCCCAAGCCCCATTGGAAGGACAGCGTGCAGGCCATCATCGAACGTTATGTGGGTCGCTGCCCTGAGACGTTTGTCTACGAGGGAAAGACCTATACGCCGAAATCGTTTGCTGAGAGCTTAGGACTCAACCTCGACGACTACGTCAGCCTGACCAGCTACACGCACCATCCGTTCAACCAGTGGTTCGTCATTGAAGCGCCCTATAAATGGCGGCTCAAGCCCAGCTACAACATTCCTATCGAGCAGTTGATACAGCTGATGGACCAGGCATTGGATGCCGGCTATACGGTGGCTTGGGGGGGCGACGTATCGGGTGATTTCTTGCGAAAGGAAGGTCTTGCACAGTTGCCCGACAGTGTTGTGCCTACCCAACAACTGCGACAGGAACAATGGGATGACTGGCGCTTTACCTACGACCATGTAATGCTGGTCTATGGCAAGGCTACCGACGAGGCCGGAAAGCCCTACTACTTGGTAAAGAACTCCTGGGGTGAATATGGTCCCTACAAGGGCATTTGGTACATGTCGCGTGATTTCATGATGCTGAATACCACCTATCTGTTCCTCAACCGCCACGCCCTGCCAACAACGTTGCAGGAGGCTTTAACGAAATCGAACGTCAAGCTATGAAGGACAATCAGCAAGAACTCTTCCCCATTGTCGACGAGCAGGGAACGGTCATAGGTAAGGCTACAAGAGGCGAATGTCATTCAGGGTCACACTTGTTACACCCCGTCGTACATCTGCATGTTTTCGATGCGCAGGGTAACCTGTATCTGCAGAAGCGCCCTGAGTGGAAGGACATTCAGCCGGGCAAGTGGGATACGGCCGTTGGCGGACATATTGACTACGGCGAAACACCAGAGGAGGCCCTGAAACGTGAGGTTCGCGAGGAGTTAGGCATCACCAGTTTCACGCCTGAAGCCATTGGTAAATACGTGTTCAATAGCCAGCGTGAGAGCGAACTGGTGTATGTGCATCGCACCGTCTACGAAGGTCCTGTGCAGCCCTCTGCCAACGAGCTCGACGGTGGCCGGTTCTGGTCTATGCAGGAGATTCGTGAAGCCATCGGTCAGGGTGTGCTTACTCCCAACTTCGAGAGTGAGTTCCAGCGTTTCTTTATGAATAAGGACTGAGTATTATCCGTTCTTCTCCGTCATGTATTTCCAATAGCGGCGAGGCATGTCGCTAAGCTGTTTCTTGGGATTCATACGTTCCTTGATACAGATAGCCTTGAAGTAGGTACGCCAAAGTTCCTGGAATATCTTATCGTTCCCGCTCAATATGTCGGCATCCATTTTCCCACTCGACAAATCGAACGGCAAAGAGGCCTCATCTTCAAAGGTAACGTGTATGACGGTTTTCCCGTCATAGAAGTACCCATAATGACGCTTGGCATCGTAGATGAGCCATGACTGGTCGTTGAAGCGGTCGCTGAAATGGTCGGTAACCAGCGACAGCACATTATGATCGGGCGAAACGACAGCCAGATACGTATCGTCCTTTGCTTTCTGGAATCGTATGAACTGCTTCATCCGCAGCGCCTCGTGCAGCACGCGTCGACAGGTATTCCTCACCGCCAGCACATCCTCATCGGATGCATTGCGTTCAAGACCGTTTACGTGCAGCCGGAACACCTTGCAAATGAAGTTGAACAGCGGCTGGTTCAGCGCCCGCTCCTCCGACAACCAACTGACGGTGATCATGTGCATCCCCTCTTTCGACAGCTGCTTCTCCAGCCCCTTCCAGACCCGCTCGGCTTTCTCCCCGTCCGTCACCACCCGGTACGGCTCGTCGCCAAACAGCGACAACTGCTCGCCCTCCGCCAACAGCGTCACTTCCTGCTGTTTAAGGAAAAAGCTGTCGAACACCGCCGTCAACAGTCCATCGAGTGTATTATCGAATAGGTATACAACCATCACTGAACATATAATTAAATCCTCAT
>JAEEGL011556861.1_pt1 | contig 11786 bp, 11 predicted proteins | sample 9134231 | NCBI WGS metagenome assembly JAEEGL01 (sample SAMN16246548, study PRJNA631951) | gut metagenome | biome: gut microbiome; feature: rumen; material: fiber-attached | host: Bos | place: Iran: Karaj | collected 2018-10 | reverse complement strand
ATTGGACTTCTTTAGCCCTTATTCTTTCATTTATTGGTAATTCTTGTTTTATGTTAAAACACCTCCTAAAATATAAAAAAGACTTTTCTTTGTTACAAGATAAGTCTTTTAATCCACACGAAAATAAATAATAAATATTTATAAAATTCTAACCTTTTCCTAAAAGTTAAGGTGAGAAGTGGATACTTCTTCTTGCAACATAAACAATTTTACAATTTTTTTTGCCTTTTGTCAATACTTTTTTTAAAAAACCCTTGTTTTTTTCTCAATTTTGTAGGATAATAGAAGTGTATTAAATATAAGAAAATAAATATAGAGATAATTATAAATTTGATAATATTAATTTTCTAATAAGTTTTATAACTTAGAAGGGATGAAAATAAATATGGGATTATTAGTTACAATTAAAAATGCACCAATTAAATTACTTGATAGTTTGATAAAAAAATTAAATGTTAATCGAAATACTTTTTTTACATTTATTTTAACTTTAGTTTCCTTTTATATTTGTATAGATAGAATAGTGGAAATGTTACTTTTAATTTTTACAGGAGTTTCTTCTGCATATTGGGGACCTGTTAAATACACTCTTGCTCTTGTTTGTCCCGCATTTGCTTTTGCATTTGCACCAAAATCAAGCTTTTGTGATAATAGACAAAAAAAAGTAACAATGTCTTACATATATTTTACTGCAGTTTATATTATTGCTATGTCAATGATAATACAATGGACAAATCAAGGACTTTGGTTATTACTTTTATCAGTTCCAAATTACTCAAATATAATAACACAATTTCCAAGTATGGTAAGACATGCATTCTCAGCCATTGCTATGTATTTGCCTTTAACAACTGTTTATCCATTTGTTAGAAGTCGAATCTTAATGGGAATAAATGATACTTCAGAAATGATAAAATCAATTTGGGATTATCAAGGAATTGATTTATCAGATAATTCTATAAAACATACTTCATATATGTGTGATGTTAGTTTTACATATGATTTCTATACTGGTCAAAAAGTTGTATTTGGTGAAGCTTGTAGATATCGTTCACTTCTTGTTTGTGGTGGTACAGGTACTGGCAAAACAGCAAGAGTTTTTGAACCAATGATTGCACAAGATATAGAAAAGAAATACTTTTTTAAAGAAGCTTCAAAAGAATTAGGCTTTACAGCTTTAAAAACAGGAATTGCAAGCATAAATAATCCATATAGTAATGAATATTTAAATGAAAATTTCAACTTAAATATGCTTTCACCTGCTTTTGGTAAAGAAACAATTTTTAAAACTTTTATGAAAAAAATGATCCTTTCAGATTCACCAAAAACTATTTATAGAAACATTGGTTTAACATATATGTCTCCAGATAATGAAAGTATAGAAAAAATGATAGAAATTTGTAAAAATTACAATGTTAAATACACATTAATTGACCCAAATATTACAAACGAAAGAGGACTAAATCCATTCATTTATGATGATCCAAATAAAATAGCAACTACAATTTCATATACATTAGATGCTGTTAAATTTCAAGAATCAGAAGAAATTTCTGAAAACATAATTATACAAATGTTAGAAAACTTAAGTATTTTATTAAAAATTATTTATCCTAAGATGCATGACGGCGCATTACCTAATATGGAAGACCTTCTTAATATGATTAATAATTTTGATATGATTCAAAAAATGTGTGAAATACTCAAATCTGATGAAGAGCTTGCAGATGAGTATAAATTATTAATTACCTATCTTGAAAGAAACTTTTACCCAAATTCTATAGGTTTAGAAAAAATGAAAGAATACTCCCTTTCTGTTGGCAGTAGATTAGAAAACTTACTTAGATCTACAAAAATTAAAAATATTTTATGTAATAGACATAATAATGTAAACTTTGATGATGCACTAGCAAATGGAGAATTTATATTTATTTGTACTCGTAGAGGTGAACTTGGAAGATTTACAAGTAGGGCTTTAGGTTTCTTCTTCCTTCTATCTATGCAAAATGCAGTTTTAAGAAGACCTGGAAATGAAAAATCAAGAATTCCACATTATTTATATATTGATGAATTTCCAGATTATCTAAACTATTATACAGAAACAATTTTTACAATGTACAGAAAATATTGTGTAGGAACTACAATTTCAGCTCAAAGTATTTCAATGCTTTCAAATAAAGTATCTGGAACTAATAAATCAGATTACAATAGCGCTGTTCTTACAAACTGTTCAAGTAAAGTATTTACAGGTGGTGCGGCACCTATAGAAGAATTAGATTGGTGGCAAAGAGAAATTGGACAATGGATGCAGTGGCAATATTCACGTTCTTTTGATGGTTCAAAAGGACCAACTGGTGAAATGGATCCTAAATTAAGCAATGTAAGATATGACTGGAAAGACAAGGTTATAGCAGGAGCTATTCAATTCTACACAGATAATAAATGTGCTTATAAAATTGTTAGTGATACTGGCGGTCCAAAAAATAGTGATGGTATTATCAATTTTGTTCCAGCTAAATATAAAGAAAAACATAAAAGTAAATCTTACAATTTTGCAAAATATGTTTCAGGCACTGCTGTAACAGATGAAACAGGAAATGAAAAGAAAAGCAAAAGATTTAATCCTAAAAAAACAACTTTTACAGATAATGATACAGGTGAAGATGATCCAATTCAATCAGATAAATCTTCCAAATATCTATTTAATAATGAAGATGCAATAGTTGTAAACTTTAAAAAAGATAATGATGAAAATTAAAAGAAATCGAATATTCGATTTCTTTTTTTATTATAAGAGTAAGTATATAATTACTATTTAATAATTTTATTTTACTCTTTTGTAGGCACCTTGATTACTACCTCAGTTCCCTCTCCTACTTTACTTTTTATATCTATACTTCCTCCGTTTTTGTCTAGAATTTCTTTTGCAATTGCAAGGCCTAGTCCACTACCTCCAAATTCTCTACTTCTTGCTTTATCTACTCTATAAAAGCGTTCAAATATTCTATTTAAATCATCTTCTGGAATTCCAATTCCATTATCTATAATTTTTATATATGCATCATTATATACAAAACCTACATAAATTTTTATTTTTCCACCTTCTGGTGTGTATTTTATGCTATTTGTGAGAATATTTAAAACAACCCTTTGAATATCATCTTTATCAGCAAAAACTGGTGGTACATCTGCTGTAACAAAATTTTCAACATGATGTTTTTTCTTCTTTATTTCTATTGCAAGTTTTGCCTGACTTTCTTTTACCATTTTTCCAAGATCAAAGCTTTCTTTTTTGGTTTTCTTTTTATTACTGTCTATTCTAGAAAGCTCTAATAAATCTGTAACTAGTTTTGCCATACGTCTTGCTTCAGAAGCAATTACTCCCAAAAACTCTTTTTGAGTTTCTTGATCATATTCACCTTCAAGTAGGGTATCACTATATCCCATTATAGATGTAATTGGTGTTTTTAACTCGTGAGAAACATCTGCAACAAACTCTTTTCTCATGTTATCTAATCTTTCGTGTTCTATTATATCTGGAATAAAAGCTATTACTCCTGCTGGTATATCTTTTTTGTCTCTAAATGGTGAAAATAAGACATTTAAGTTTATTCCATCAACAGAAACTTTTTGAGTAGTTGATGTCCAGTTATCAAGATAAATTATTTTTTCCATATTTATATTTTTATCAAATTTATTGAAAATATCTTCAAAAGAATTGTCTTCTGGTGAGATTTTAAGTAGTTTTTTTGCTGCAGGATTTATTAAAGCTATTTTTCCTTCTCTATCAAAAGCAATAATTCCCTCTGTTGTATGCAATAATATCTTTCTAAGTTCAATTTGTTCTGTCGATTTTTCTTCATCTTTGCTCTTTAAAAATTTATTTAATGGATATACTATTACTTTTGACATATATATAATTAATATAATTGCAATTATAACAAATATAGAACTTGCTATAATTAATATTAAATCTAAATTTTTAGATAATTGTTGAATCATTATATCTATTTGATTTAAACTTATACTTGTTTGTGTATTTATTTCATTATGAATCACATTTAAATTAGATTGTATAAATAAACCGTAATCCAATTAAAACAATTATCTCTGTAATAAAAATTATTAGTACAATTTTTAATGGTGTGTTCTTCTTAAACAAACTGCTTCCTTCTTTCTAAATTATAATAATTTTTTAATTTCTTCATAAATTTTTTCTTCCACATTTTGGTTTGCAACTAAATATGCATTTTTTCCCATTTTTTCCATTGTATACTTATCAGAAATAATTTTTTCTATTTGTGCATTTAACATTTCTCCTGTTAGATCATTGTTTTTTATAATAATAGAAGCTCCTACATTTTCTAAAACTTTTGCATTATACATTTGATGATCATTACTTACATTTGGTAATGGTATTAAAATAGATGGTTTTGAAAGATTTGCTATTTCCGTTATTGTCATTGCTCCACTTCTTGAAACTATAAGATCCGCTATATTTTCAATTTCTTCCATATTATATATATATGGAAAAACTTTACAATTTTTAATATTATTTATATTAATATTTTTGTCTGATAAATTGCTTTTTATTGTGTCATATTGTTTTGGCCCTGCTGCCCATATTATTTGATAGTCTTTATTTTTGTTTTGTATTATTATATCACAAATTGCATCATTTATTTTCTGTGCACCTTGACTTCCTCCAAAAAATAGAACTATTGGCTTTGTATCATTCAATCCAATAGATTTTATTATTTCTAATTTTTCACTAGGTTTAAAATCACGTTTTTTTATTTTCACAGGTGTTCCTGTATATACAACATTTTTACAATATGGAATTCTTTTTATTGCATCTTTAAATGAAACTAATATTGTGTTAGTTTTTCTTGCTGCAATTTTAACTGCTTTTCCAGGAAAAGCATTACTTTCATGTAGTAAAATTGGTATTTTGTAAGCACTTGCTGCCATCACAGCTGCTCCACATATATATCCACCTGTTCCTATTACAATATCTGGTTTAAATTCTTCAACTATTTTTTTTGCCTCAAAAATACCTTTTACTGTTTTTCTCATTTTTCTGATATTATCTATAGAAATCTTTTTACTTAAACCATATGCATTTATTGTTTTTAGCTCATATCCTGCGCGAGGAACTAAATCATTTTCTAGCCCTCTTGTTGTTCCAAGAAAAAGTATTTTAGAATTCTTTTCTTTTTCTTTTATAATGTTTGCAATTGATATTGCTGGGTTTATATGACCTGCTGTACCAGCAGCAGCAATAAGAACTCTCATATAATTCCTCCAATTTTAATTTTTTCTACCTGCCCTTGAAATATTGAGTAGTACTCCAATTTGACATAGCAAAATTACAAGTGCTGTTCCTCCATAACTAAAAAATGGTAATGGCATACCAGTTGCTGGCATAGATGATGTTACAACTGCTATATTTACGATGACCTGTATACCAATCATTGCGGTTATTCCAACAGCTACTAAACTTCCAAACATGTCTGGTGCTTTCATTGCTATTAAAATACCTCTCCAAATAAATATTGCAAATAAAATTATAACAAATGTACATCCAATAAAACCAAGTTCCTCAGCTAAAACTGAAAAAATAAAGTCATTTTGTGGTTCTGGCAAATATAAATATTTTTGTTTACTTTGACCAAGACCTGCTCCAAAAAGTCCACCTGAACCAATTGCATAAAGACTTTGAATAACTTGGTATCCTTTTCCCAATTTGTCTTGCCATGGATCTATAAATGTTGTTATTCTTTCTATTGCATGAGCAAATTTTTTTACTTTTAATAATAATATACCTGCAAGTGGAACTCCAATTCCAATTCCTGGTACAACAATTTGCCATAATTTGCAACCAGCTATTACCATCATTATTCCAACAATTCCAATAATTACAACAGAAGCACTGATATGTGGCTCTATAATTAGTAATCCAATTATTGGAGCAAGCATTATAAGATGTTTTCCCCATCCTTTAATTAAATATTTTAACTCTTCTCTATTTTTTGTTAAAATGCCAGCATAAAAAATTATCATGCAAAATTTTACAAGTTCTGAGGGTTGAAATGATAAACTTTCTGTAACATAAATCCATCTTTTAGCATTATTTAAAGTCTTACCAAATGCCAGTACCGCAACTAATAAAATTATTGCAATTATATATGCTATTTTATAAAATTTTTTATAAAATCTATAATCAATATTTGAAATAAATGTCATTGCTATAAGACCTACTATAGCAAATATTCCTTGTTTAATAAAATATTTATAACTATTTCCACTTTCAGAAAGTGATGTTGGAGAGCTAGCAGATAATACCATTATCAATCCTATTGTAAGTAATAATAGAACTGTAATTAATAATGTATAATCTATGGGATTTTCTAAAAAACTTGAAAATTTTTTATTTTTTGCCATTTAATACTTGTTCTCCTTTCTTTTTAGACTACTAATAAACCAATTATACAAGCAAGTAGGGTTACAACTGAAAATACCCTAACAACTTTGTTTTCATTCCAGCCAGATAATTCAAAATGATGATGTAGAGGTGCCATTTTAAATATTCTATTTCCTGTTTTTTTATAATAAGCTACTTGAATTATTACTGATAATGTCTCAAGTATAGGGATTAAAGCTATAATTATTAATAAAAGTGGTAATTTTAAATATAAAGCCAAGCATGAAATTAACCCTCCTAAAAATAATGAACCTGTATCTCCCATCATAACCTTAGCTGGATGAAGATTAAACATTAAGAACCCAAGTATTGCTCCAATTGCAATACTGCCAAGAATTGACACCTCAGGTACTTTTCCCATTGATAAAAAACTTAAGCATGCAATTATTATTGCACACACACTAGATGACAAGCCATCAACTCCATCTGTTAAATTTACTGCATTTGTTGTAGCCAGTATTACAAAAATTGCAAATGGAATATATAAATAAATTGGTAATATTATTTCTTTTTTCAAAATTGGTATTATTATTCCTGTTCCAATATTTGAGAATTTAAGTATAAGTATAACATATGTAATTGAAATTAATAATAATCCTAGCATTTTATATGAAGGTTTTAAGCCTTTAGTATTTTTTAACACTAATTTTTTAAAATCGTCTACAAAACCAACTATTCCAAATCCTAAAGTTAGGCATAATATTGGAATAAGCTTATTAGCAAGATTAATTTCTCCAATTTTTTTATAATATATGTAGCTAATTACAGTACATATTTCAATTCCAAGCATAAATATAATTCCACCCATTGTAGGTGTTCCTTGTTTTTTCAAATGTGATTTTGGTCCATCATCTCTTTCTATTTGTCCTACCTTTATTTTTTTTAGTATTGGTATAATTATAAGTGCAAGTATAACTGTAATTATAAAACTTGCTATAAGTATTGATATTTGAAAATATGTTTGAAAATTCATCATATGTAGCCTAGAAAATCTAAGCTCCTCCTCTCTATTTCATTGCTCATTTTTATTTTTTTATTTTACTAATTATATCTCTAACAATAATTCTTTCATCAAATGGATGCTTAACTCCATTTATTTCTTGATATGGCTCATGCCCTTTTCCAGCAAGAACTATAATATCATTTTTATTTGCCATTTTTATTGCCTTTTCAATAGCTTTAGTTCTATCAACTATTGATTCATATTTTCCTTTGGTTTTAACAATTCCTTTTTCAATTTGTTCAACTATTTTTTCTGGATCTTCTGTACGTGGATTATCAGATGTAATAATTGTGTAGTCTGCTATTTTTCCAGAAATTTCTCCCATTATTGGACGTTTTCTTGTGTCTCTATCTCCACCACATCCAAATACAGAAATTACTCTACCCCTTGTATAACTTTTAACTGCACGTAATATATTTTCTAAGCTTTCAGGTGAATGAGCATAATCTATCATAATTGGTATTTCAAGTTTATTTTCTACCATTTCTGATCTTCCAGGTACTTTTATTTTTTCTAAGGCTGTTTTTATTGTTTCAGCTTCTATTCCAAGCTTTTTACAAATACATATAGCACATAGTGCATTATAAACTGTAAATCTTCCTGGAATATCTACTTTTACTCTTTCATTTTTATCTGTTATTTTCACTTTAAAATCTACATAGGAATTTGTAATTGTAATATCTTTTGCTAAAAAATCCCCATAATTATCTATACCATAACCTGTTATATCATTTTCTGGAAACATTTGTGGTATTTTATTACCATGTAGATCATCAATATTTACAAAACCTGTTTTACACATATTAAATAATTTTAATTTTGATTCAAAATAGTCTTGCATATTTGGATGTTCTTTTTCACTTATGTGATCTTCAGATAAATTTGTAAATGCAACTAAATCAAAATTACATCCATCTACTCTATGTAATTTTAAACTTTGAGAAGATACTTCCATAACAACATATTCAACTTTTTCATCTACCATTTTACTAAATAATTTCTGTAGTTCCAAGCTCTCTGGGGTTGTTCTTTCAGAATCTCCAAGCTTTTTACCATTTATATATGTAGCAACTGTGCCTATTAAACCTACTTTTTTTCCAGCTTTTTCTAAAATTTCTTTTATCATAAAAGTTGTTGTTGTTTTTCCTTTTGTTCCTGTTATTCCAATTAAATTAAATTTTTTTGATGGATTATTATAAAAATTACATGAACTTAGAGCTAAAAACTCTCTTGTATTTTCTGCTATAATTAAAGTTATATTATCTGGTATACTATCCTTTTTTATTTTTTTCACATTTTCTGCAACAACAACTGTTGCTCCGTTTTCTATTGCGTTTTGAATGTAATCATGGCCATCTGAATTAAAACCTGATATTGCAACAAACATATATCCATTTTTTACATTTTTAGAATTGCTTTCTATTCCTTCTATTTCAAGGTCTAAATCTCCATTTGCTTTTAGACCTTCTATTCCATTTAAAACTTTTTTTAAATTCATCTTATGAGCTTCCTTTCATTTTTACTTAGCTAATTATATATCAAAATAAATTTTTTGTATAGCTTTTTTTTAATTTTTATGTTTTGTTTTATTTTATATTCTTTATTTTAAAAAAAATATTGCTAAAACATAAAAAATATGTTATAAAAATAATAAGGAGGATTTAGAATTTATGGATGATAATGAAAATAAAGAATCTAAAAAAGAAATTGAAATAGTTAATGGAGATGGTAAAGATTTATTAAATTTTTCAGAAGTATATGAACATATAAAATCATCAAATGATTCTGATGAAAAAAAAGAAAAAAAAGAAATTGTTATTCCTAAAGGAAGTTCAGATAAAAATGATTAATCAAAATATTTATAATAAATAAACGTAGAGGCAACTTTATTGTCTCTACGTTTTTTAATACTTAAAATCCTTCATTTTCATATTTCCATTTGGCTTCCTAAAAATGATGCAGCAGACTGTGCTAATTTTTTTTCTACATCATTCATCTTTGTATTTGCCTCTTTTGAAAGAAGAATTACAGTTCCTATTGTGTCTCCATTTGAAATTATTGGATAAACTACTTGCCCATTATTTTTTTTATTGCCCTCTTCATTTTTAGTTATTGGCATTGCTTTATCACTGTTTTCTCTACTTGTATAAATTTCTTTGTCTTCCATTAGTTGTTCTAATTCTTCACTTACATTTTTTTCCAAATACTCTTTCTTTGGACCTCCAGAAACTGCAATAATTGTATCTTTGTCTGTTATAAATGCTATATGTCCTGTGGTTTTAGATAATGTTTCTGCATACTCGGTTGCAAATTCTGTTAGTTCACCTATTGGTGAATATTTTTTTAAAATTATTTCTCCTTCTTTGTCTGTAAATATTTCTAATGGATCTCCGCTCTTTTATACGAAGTGTTTTTCTTATTTCTTTAGGTAAAACCACTCTACCTAAATCATCTATTCTTCTTACAACACCTGTTGCTTTCATAAATTTAACCTCCTATATTTGTCTAAAATTTAGTTTTACCTTCTTATTATGACAAATAAGGAAAAATTTATGCAAAAAAAAAACACATACTCAATGTATGTGTTTATTTTTTTCCAAATAATTTTGTAATTCCTTTAAATGAAATCTCTTGATGAAGAAATTCATTAATTTCATTTTCAACTTTTTGTTGATATGGTGTTAATTCTACTTTTATTGGTGCAGTTAAATCTATTTCTTGAAATAGAAAAGCTTTAATCTTTGTCCATAGTCCTTGTTTTGTTACTGCTTTTTGTTTATCTATAGGTTTAAACTCTACACCTGCATTTGCAGGTTCATTAATGCTACCTGCTTGGTTAACTCCAAAATTTCCAAATACTCCATTTGTACCTGCATTTTGTGTTGTTCCTAAATTAGAAGCATTTTCAGTAACATTATTTTCTCCAAATGTAAATCCACCAAAAACTCCATTTTGATTTTCATTATTAAGATCAGCCATTTCGTTCCTCCTTTGTATCATTTAAATACTCTATTTATCTTATACTACAAATTTTATAAATAATCAATAGAAATTGTAAAATTTAACTTTACGTTTTTATTACATTTTTATTACAAAAATGTTACATCTTTCCAATTTGGCACATATTGTTGTTCATTTTTTTCAGTATCTTGTATGTATCCATTCTTAAAATTCAATGAGTATATAAATTCTTCTATTTTTTTCATTTCTCTATTTGTCAACTTCCTGTTTATATCCTTAAATTCTTTTGCCTTATATGTTGGAAAATATTGGTTCATAACACTAACAAAAATATCATCTGGCATATTGTCTTTTATCCATTGTAAAACCTTTTTGCTATTTTCTACATGATTTGGCATTACTAAATGTCTGATTATTATACCTTTTTTAGCTATCCCATTTTCATCGAATTCAATATTACCAACTTGTCTGTACATTTCTTTTATAGCTTTTGTTGCAATTTCAAAATAGTTATTTATATTTGAATATTGTTTTCCTAAATTATTTTCAGCATATTTTAAATCTGGTAAATATATGTCTATATACCCTTCTAAAAGTTTTAGAGTTTCAACATTTTCATATGAATTTGTGTTATAAACTATTGGAATTTTAAGGCCTTTACTCTTAGCAATTTTAATAGCCTCGACTATTTGCGGTACATAGCTCGTAGGTGTTACTAAATTTATATTATTAACATTTTCGTTTTGAAGTTTTAAAAAAACCTCAGAAAGCTCTTTAATTGTTATTTCTTTACCTAGACCCTGTTGACTAATTTCATAGTTTTGACAAAATACACAATTTAAATTACAATTTGAAAAAAATACTGTACCAGAGCCGTTAATCTTACTTATACATGGTTCTTCAAAATTATGAACCGATGCTTTTGCTACTTTTACAGTATTTTTTGATTTACATCTTCCAACTTGATTATTTGTTCTATTTACTTTACATTTATGTGGACAAATTTCACATTTTTCTAATAATTTTAGCATTTTTAAAATTCCTGATTTTTTAAGTTATTTTCTTGATTAATTATTGTCATAATAATTTGTAGAGTTTTTTCTAGATTATTGTTTTTTAAAACATAATCATATAATGATATTTTAGATTCTTCATAGTCAAATCTATTTAACCTTAAAATTATTTCTTCTTCATTTGGTTTATCTTCTCTTTGTTCTAGCCTACGTCTTAGTTCTTGCTTTGGAACTCTTAGAAAAATAGTTATTATTTTTGTTTCATTTTTTAATAATTTTATTAAATTTTCTGTACCATTAACATCAACATCTTTAACTATTATTT
>JAEEGL011301965.1_pt1 | contig 11786 bp, 11 predicted proteins | sample 9134231 | NCBI WGS metagenome assembly JAEEGL01 (sample SAMN16246548, study PRJNA631951) | gut metagenome | biome: gut microbiome; feature: rumen; material: fiber-attached | host: Bos | place: Iran: Karaj | collected 2018-10 | reverse complement strand
TGTCACGTGCGAAGGCTCTTTCCGAAAAGATCGCCGTTCTCAAGAGTGCGAACATGAGTCTCGGCATCAACCTTCTCCAGAATCTCCTTAAGCAGGCTGCTGCTATTCTTGCACCTTCGGGATTCGATGTAGAGATCGTTGAAAAGCATCACCGCATGAAGCTCGATGCTCCCAGCGGAACCGCGCTCGCTCTTGCCGATTCCGTCAATGAAGCTCTTAATAACGAATATGAATATGTATTCGACAGATCGCAGAGAAGAGAGAAGAGACCTGATAAAGAGATCGGTATCAGTGCCGTAAGAGGCGGTACGATCGTGGGTGACCACGATGTCATCTTCGCGGGAACCGATGAGGTCATCACCTTCTCGCATACAGCATACTCAAGAGCGGTATTTGCAAAGGGAGCGGTAAGCGCAGCAGTATTTCTTGCAGGAAAGCCTGCAGGGTTCTATGATATGAGTAATGTGATCGAAGAGTCACTGAACAAGTAAAATAGTGGAAACAGCGTAAGCCGTCCCCCTGTTTCACTGCTTCAAGGATAGATTATGAGATTTCGTCCCTGTATAGATATTCACAACGGAACGGTAAAGCAGATCGTCGGTTCGTCCCTTAAGGATGAAGGCTCATCTGCTTCCGAGAATTTCGTATCCGCGTACGATTCGGTTTACTATGCGGAAATGTTCAAAGAGCGCGGACTTAAAGGCGGACATGCCATCATCCTTAATAAGAAGGGTACTCCCGAATATGAAGCTTCATATGAAGCGTGCCTGAAAGCGCTTAAGGCTTATCCCGGAGGACTGCAGGTCGGCGGAGGGATTCTTCCGGAGAATGCGAAAGAGTTTCTGGATGCTGGCGCATCCCACGTCATAGTCACATCGTATGTCTTCTCGAACGGCAGGATCAACTACGATAATCTTGAGAAGATAAGCAGCGCAGTGACTCCGGAAAAGCTCGTACTCGACCTGAGCTGTAAGAAGACAGGTGATTCGTACATAGTCATGACGGACAGATGGCAGAAGGAAACACAGGCGGTGGTGGATGCAAAGCTTCTTTCCGGGCTGTCCGGTTACTGCGACGAATTCCTTATCCATGCGGTAGATTCCGAGGGCAAGGCGAATGGTCCGGAAAAAGGAGTGCTTGAGATGCTGAAAGGCTTCACACTCAGACCCGTTACATATGCCGGCGGCATTGCATCTTATGATGACATACTTTCCATTCGTGATATGTGTGACGGAAAAGTTGACATCACTGTCGGTTCTGCACTCGATATCTACGGAGGAAAACTCGAGATGGATGAGATCATAAAGCTATGCTCGTAATTGTAAAAATATGGGCTCCGGGTACTCCCGGAGCTCTTTTTTTGCCAAAAATCATTCTTTTTTGGTCAGATATAGTTAAAATTTCATAAATATTACGATATTATTGCAAATTGTTTGCATTCCGATTTTTTAACGGATATAATTACCCATAATCGGAAAGCGTTCAGATTATGGAGGTTTAATGGATTCACGCTTTGTGTATGTGCTTAAAGATTCCAGGCACAGAAAAAAAATCAATCGCCAGATGATCGTTGCATCAAGCGATGTTAACGAAAGGATCAGACCCGTTGTCGTTCATAAGGGACTCATCTGGTTCGGCGTGATCTTCTTAGCCATCTTTATCGGTATATCCATAGGATATTTTGCAAATGAAGCAGGTATCATAAACGGATATAACGAGAGTATAAATATCAGGAATGCCAGGATATCCGAGTTGGAATCGCAGATCAACAGTCTTAATGCAACCATAGCTTCCAAGGATACGGAAATACAGGTTCTGAGCCAGACGGTAAATGCCAAGAGTGAAGAGCTCGGCATGCTGAATGCCCAGATTGAGAATATGTATATTCCCACCGATTTTCCCTTGAGCGGATCCGCCTCGATGCGTACTGCCGAAGACGGCGAAATCCCTGTGATCATCTTAACCGGATCGGAAGGCGACTTCGTAAGGGCAACTGCCTGCGGAACAGTCGTCGAGATCAGGACAAATCCAAAAAGAAATGATAGCGGCTCGATAGCCGAATACTATGTCGCGGGCGAGAGCACCGACGGCAGTGATAAAGAAGTCAAAGACCTCGGTTTCTATAACGTCATCACCATCGATCACGGCAACGGATATATGACCGTGTATATGAATGACGGTGATCCTGTTGTGTCCGAGGGTGATACTGTTTCTGTAGGAAATACACTTTACAATCTCAAAACGGGAAATACCGCATTGGGATACGAGATGATCCGCAACGGAGAATACATCGATCCCGATGAGGTCATGATAATAAGCGGCTGATCTCTGCCGCACCTATCAAAAGGGAGTAAAGGTAATGAAAAATCAGAAACTGAATATTAGCACGCTTCTTGGCAAGGGATCCGTTGTGAACGGTGATTTTGCCGCTCCTGGTTCTGCACGTATCGACGGCAAGATCACCGGAAACGTGAATGTTGAAGGTACTCTTGTAATAGGTACCAGCGGCGTGATAAAGGGCAATGTAAAATGCAGCGGCATAATTGTCGGCGGCGATATTGAAGGTAACATTATTGCTCCCGAAAGAGCGGAGTTGTCTTCCACCTCCAGGATCATCGGAGACATCCATACCGGAAATATCATCATTGATGAGAATGCTCTTTTCCAGGGCAAGATCATCATGAGTGAAAACGGCGTACCCGAGAGGGACAGGGATAAGCTTTCCTACAAGGCAAAGGAAAGAAAGGATCAAAGGAGTGCGGCATCCGAGGTAAGGGATGCACTCGAAGATGCCAGCGAGAATGAGCCCGAGCCTGTTGAAGAAAATATCGTTGAGGCTGATTCCGGGAATTAAACAGACGACATATTAAAAGGACGGTTGCATATGCAACCGTCCTTTATATTGCGGTGATATGAAACACCGGAACCGTCCCCCTGTTTCTTACTGCTTGTCCTCGTCCTTCATTCTGGCAAGAACGATATCGTATCCGTCGTTTCCGTAGGTGAGGCTTCTGTTTACGCGGCTTATGGTTGCAGTGGAAGCACCGGTCTTGGCCGATATGGCGAGATATGTCTGGCCCTCCTTGAGCATCTTGGCTACCTCGAATCTCTGGGACATACTTACAAGCTCACCGATGGTGCAGAGGTCCTCGAAAAAGGAATAGCATTCCTCCACGGTCCTGAGCTCCAGGATTCCCTTGAACAGCTGATCGACTGATTCGGATCTTAATTTATCGTTCATTTTTAAGGATTCTCCTTTATTGCGGTGCCAGTTAGCGGGCGTTTTCATTAATGCTTTCACAAGATAAAATTTTAATACTTTATCTTGCGAAAGTAAATACCAAATTATTTGGTTTTACTTAAGAAATAAGGTGTCAACGAGCCTTGTATCGTGTATAATTATGAAGTGATTCATCGTATCGGGGGGTATTTATGGATTATGAGAAGATCATCAGCGATTTTGTAAAAAATCGCGCCGGAGAATTCATCATTACCGACAGACAGGGAAAGATACTCTATCGAAACAGAGTAGAGAATTTCTCCGATGAACAGTGGTCGGCGTGGTCTGCGTTCAATATTGATACGGAGACGATCGATCACGAAGAAGACTGGGAGATTTCAGACAGAGCCGGCGGCAATTATTACACAGCCCGTTCCCTTCCCGTTACTCAGGACGGAAACGAGGTGATATTGCATCATGTCTATAATACCAGTCAATACGCAACACTTCTGCGTGACGTTTCGGGCTATCTTAAGGATTGGAGAGAACTGAGTGCTTTCCAGACGGCAATGCTGGAGAAGCTTTCGGGCAACTACGAATCCTGTCTGCCGGTTGTTCTTAAATATTTCAAAGTTTCAAGTGTCGTTATGTATATAGGCCGCGGCAGGAAGATGGAGAGACATCTTCTTGATAAAGAGACCAAATCTATACAGAGCGCACGCATCGAAAGAGAGGATGTTTTCGACGCCACCAAGGGTGAGTTCAGAAAGCTTCCGGGTCTCGGTGACAAGGATTATCTTTGTTACATCTGTGACAGTGCCATTCACGGCACCGATTATTCACTTTACCTGTATGCCGAAGGTCTTGAGGATGATGACAGCTTCAGCATGCATTACAACGTTATAAAGCTGTTCATTGAAAACGGATTGCTGCGTGAACAGATCACTTACGAAAGCGAGCACGACAAGCTTACCGGTCTTTACAACAAGGGCAAGTATATGTCGATGCTTTCAGATTTCATGCCCAAGCAAAGCCAGGTTGCCATTTACAATATGGACGTCAACTATCTCAAGAGGACCAACGACAATCTCGGACATGAAGCGGGAGATGCACTTTTGGTCAAGGCAGCCAGAAGTCTTCAGGCTGTTGAGAGGGAGAATGTCTACGGCTTCCGTATGGGCGGAGACGAGTTCATGCTCCTTGGCTGGAACATGACCGAGACGGAAGCACAGAAGCTTAAGAAGGACTGGGAAGATGCCCTTGCCAGACTCAATGAGAACAAGGAAGAAGTCGAGTGTGTTATCGCATGCGGTCTTGCTTACGGCAAGGACGAATTCGATCTGAAGGAACTTCTTAAACTTGCGGACGACCGCATGTATGAGAATAAAGTAGCAATTAAATTGTCACGGGGAGAGGATCCTAACGCCCGGTGATCATATAAAAAAGGAGAACAACATGACTATCGACAAAACTCTTGAAGGCACCAAACTTGAGATCTCTCTTGAAGGAAGACTTGATACCATGACAGCGCCCCAGCTTGAGGAAGAGGTCAAGAACAATATCGAGGGCATCAAGGAGCTTATCTTCGATCTTAAGAATCTTGCGTATGTTTCATCCGCCGGTCTCCGTGTGCTTCTTTCCGCTCAGAAGATCATGAACAAGCAGGGAAGCATGACTATCAGGAATGCCAATGAAGAAGTTATGGAGATCTTCGAGGTCACCGGTTTCATCGATATTCTGAATATTGAGGAGTAATCCGGTTTTTATGAATACTTTACCCTCAGGCTTTCAGGTCTTTAAAGACAATCTCTATACGATGATCACCGGAAAGTATCATGAAGGCAGCACCAGCCTTGATCTTCTTAACAATGCGGCTGTAATGCGTCTTTCAAGGTCCATTACCCTGCCTTCGTTCAAGGGTATTCCGGAGCTTACTCCCGAGCAGAAGAAAGCCGTGGAGGAATTCTACCGTCCGTATGTGCGTCATATGGACGGAAAATACCATCGCCTGTATACTTACCGCTCGGGCGGAAAATTCTATCCGGAATATATTCCGGAAGATTTTTATTTTATGTATGTAGACAGGTTCTACAATGACAGGCATGAATCCTGCTACATGGATAATAAGTGCTACTATCACAAGCTTTTCCCCGAGACCAGACAGCCTCGGACAATTGTGATGCGTGTCGGGAAAAACTGGCTTGATGAAAAGGGAACGCTCCTTACCCCCGCGGAAGTCAAAAAGCGCATCATGGCGGAAGATGAGATAGTGCTTAAACAGGCGGTGTTATCCGAGGGCGGATTCGGTGTTCACTTCATCTCGGGTGATAACAAATTTGATGAATTCAGAAAGGTGCTCCGCGGCATAAGTACCGATGTGATAATCCAGGAGCCCATAAAGCAGCACGCCGATATGGCCGCGCTTAATCCTTCATCGGTAAACACCATCCGCATCATGACATGGATCGACGGAACCGAGGTCAAAGTGCTCAGGGCCATGTCAAGGATAGGTGTCGGCGGTGACCGTGTCGATAACAGCTCACACGGCGGAGTCATCTGCGGGATAGGTGAAAACGGCCGGCTGACCGAGACCGGAGTATTCCATGACGGACGTCAGAGTAAGACCCATCCCGAACTCGGATACAGCTTCGGCGATAAGAGGCTTGTTTATATCGACAAAGCATATGAGCTTGCCAAGAAAGCACATCCTTCGATAGGCCATTTCAGACTGGTGGGATGGGATGTTGCGATCGATGAGAACGGTGAAGCCGTACTTGTTGAAGTCAATTTCACCCTTTGCGGTATCAATGATATGCAGGTTACCTGCGGACCTCTTTTCGGTTCCGATACCAAAAAGATGCTTGATGAAGTATTTAAAGGAAAGAAGGCCAAGTTCTCGACTTTACTATGAACTACGACGACAGCTTTTTACGCAGACAATATCTGATCAATCTTTTCCCGATCATGTTCTCTATATTGGGAGGAACGATCAACGCTCTGATCGACAGTGTCTTTATCTCTCTTGTACTCGGAAAGGACGGACTCAGTGCAGTCACCCTGTCGATGCCCGTATACCTCGTACTGTGCAGTCTCGGTGCTCTCATTGCTTCGGGCGGAAGCCTGCTTTCCGCACGTGAAGCCGGCAAGGAGAATATCAAGTCGGCAGTTGAGTATTATCACAGTTCTCTGACGCTTACCTTTATATGCGGAGTGCTTTTTTCCGCATTTGCATTTTTCTGCAGACCGCTTTCAGATCTGCTCGCGCAGGGAAGTGTGTTGAACGAATATATCTATCAGTATATATTCGTATCCCTTTTGGGCTCGCTCCCATTTATGATGCTTTATTCTCCGGTTTTCTATCTCCAGCTTGCCGGAAAACGCAAGGAGATAACCATGATGACATTTATCATGGTGAGCCTGGATACCATACTTGATGCGGTTCTTCTTTTCATTTATCCGATGGGAATAACCGGTGCAGCGATCGCAAGCGTTGCTTCCACACTGATCGCATGTATTTACGGGTTTGCATGTCTCAACAGGAAGGGATCGGATTACAGGTTCTCTTTCAAAATGATAGGTGTCAAGGGTACGGGATCCATTATCCGTTTCGGAAGTCCGACCGCACTCGGCAATTTCTATGATGCGGTAAGGCTGCTCATTATCAATGCCCTGATACTTAAGATAGCAGGAGTCAGCGGTGCTGCCGTTTGGGCAATATTAAATACGCTTTCGGAGCTGTCACTGATCATAGTATCCGGAATCCCGCAGGCTGCGGCACCCATGACCGGAGTATATTATGCGGCTCATGAGAATACCGGCATCCGTGTTCTGTTCAAGATAGAGACGGTCGTTGCATTTGTGATGAGCATGATCTTCGGTGTTCTGCTTTTGATATTGCACAGACCTTTGGAGATTCTGTTCAATTCTCCCGAAGACCTCACACTGCCGCTCCTTGCACTTTCCCTGTCCGTGCTTGCGAACGTCATCTCGACCATATGGTCGGTATACTTTAATACCGCGGGACGCATCGGTCTTTCCAATTTCATCACAGTTATGAGAAGACTGGTATTTCCCATTTCCGTACTGTTTATATACGGTATCAGAAGGGAACTCTATCTGTGGAATTTCCTTCCGATAGCGGCGGTCCTTTCGATCATCCTCACATGGATCATCGTTGTGGTCATCTCCGCAAGGAGCAGGAAGAGCAAGGTTCCCCTTTCGGGCTTGCTGCTTTTAGACGATCACCTTGAAAGAGAGAACAAGGTCCTCGATTATTCCGTTGCTGCAGACATCGAAAGCGTCTGCGATGCCAGTGAGAGGATCAAGGAATTCTGCCAGGCCAACAATATGGATAAGAAGAATATCTACAGGATGGGCCTTGCCATCGAAGAGCTTCTTACCGTAATGATACAGAAGAGCAATTCCGATCTTAAGACCATCGACATGAGAAGCTTTGCACTCGAGGAGACGACGGGTGTGCGCATCCGCTGCGCGGGAGAAAGATATAATCCTTTCGAGCATGTCGATGAGGACGAGGATTTCTTCATGGGAATAAGCATGCTGGAGAAGACGGCTACCTATGTGCATCACAGCTATACACTCGGCATGAACACAATAATCATTCTTTTGTAAAAGGTTGATTAAGCCAATACTGCAGATACATAAATGGATTCTTAGGGGGATTTATGCATTTTGATAATGCAGAATACTGGCATCGGCTTGAAGAGGACTGTTTTCATGCGGATGAGATCAATCGTAACAATCTGATGACTCTTATGCGGGACAACAAGGATACCGCATTCGGAAAAGCCAACGGTTTTGATACGATTGACAGCATAGATGAATATCGAAAAAGGCTTCCGCTCACGCATTATGAACCTTTCCGCAGTTATGTGGACCGGATGCTTGACGGACAGGAAAATGTACTGACCGTATATCCGGTGGACAATTACTGCCGGACTTCCGGCACCGAGGGAGTAGCCAAGAATATCCCCGTTACATCCGAAGCATTCAGAAGATACGGTAATGCGGTAGGATACCGTCAGGAAGAAATCCTGAATGAGTTCGGCGGAAAGAGATTTATCATAAATACTTTCAGAACCGATGTTTCCGGAGAATCGACAAGGGACCTGCTTTTATCCGAGGCACTTTTCAGATACCTGTATGAAAACGGAAGTCTCGATGAATCACATTTTGCGGGAGGCTTCAAAACACTTTTCTCCGATTCTCTCGGTGACAGGCTCTTCGTAAAGCTGTGGATCGGATTTGCCGAAGCCGATATTACGGTACTTGAAAGTATTTTCCTGTATGACCTTCTGATCTTCTTTACATACCTGGAAGAGTTCTGGGAAGAGGTGCTGAGTGCGATGATAAACCGCCGCATTCCGGAAGGCTACAAGATCCCGAATGAGATCCGTAATTATCTGCTTTCGCTTCCGGTAAGCAACGACAGACTGACTGAGGTCAGGACTCTGTGTATGGGAGGGGCTTACGGAATAGCGAAAAAGCTCTGGCCGGATTTAAAGCTTGTGAGCGGGGTCAGCAACAGGTCCTACTTTACGGAGGACAAAACACTCAGGGCATATATCGGAGATGTGCAGTATTATTATCTGGCATATTGCGCATCCGAATGTTATATGGGAACCGCGGTCGAAGATAACGATTTCAACTATGTAATGATGCCGGAGACCGCATTTTATGAATTCCTTCCGGTGGACGGGAATGAAACGCTTCTTCCCCTGGAGCTGGAGATCGGCAAATGCTACAAGCCGGTCATTACCAATTTCTCGGGACTGTACAGATATGTTATGGAGGATATACTCCGTGTCCAGGGATTCCTCGGAAAGTCACCGATATTCGAGTTCATAATGCGCAGCTCCCAGACGCTTAATATCGCCGGTGAAAAGATGGATATCCATCTGGTGGAAAAAGCAGTTTCCGAGCTTGACGGCAGTAACGCGATCTCGGAATGGACGATCGGAATAGAGCATGACATCGCACCCGGAAGATATTTTATAGCAGCGGTATCCGCAAAAGGAAAGACGGGATTCAGCCCGGAGATATCCAATCTGCTGGATGAGAAACTGACCGAATACAATCCCGATTATGCGGATCTTAGGCAGATGGATTACATACGCAGACCGCAGGTGCTTTTGCTGAGGCCGGGATCATACGGCAATTTCCTCAAGGAGATCGGACTTGCGGGAGGACATAAAAAGCCAAACCATGTAGCTGTTAACGGTTTCACATATCAAACATACAGAAAGTGGGTAGAAGAGGCATGAAGAGTAAGAAAATTTACATCACCGGACTGACCGGACGACTGATCCTCGGACTTGCGGTATTCGTTGCACTTGTTACTGCGGGTTCGATCCTTGTCGGTATCAAAACATACCGCGATTCGATCTACAGGCACTACAATGATATCGGATATCAGATCGCACATTCCGTAGCGCTTCTTTTCGATGACAAGGATGAGCTTGAGGCGTGGGGTGAACTGTCATATAAGTACAACACCACAGGAGAAGGCGAAGAAGAGATAGCAGAGATCATAAACTCCGAGCGCTATCAGGAGCTTCTGGGGATCCTTCTTGATATGAGAGAAGGTATGGATGTAAATGATATATTCGTGGGTATCATTAATCTGGAAGAGCTTGATGCCTACACACCCGACAGTTTTGCGAACGGTACGTGGAATCCCATATGCTACATATTCGATACTTACCCGATGGAGGAATACAGATTCTTCCTCGGAGACAAGAGCCCCATTCTTCCCGATTACATAGAGGGTGCACGCATATCATACAGATCCGGTATTCCTTATGACGGATACTATATCTCCGAGGGAACCTACGGATACAATATCACCGCCGTTTATCCTATAGTAAATAACGGCAAGACCATCGCATTCATCGGAGTTGAAACTCCCATGCGTACGCTTCAGTCCGATGTCAACAGATACATCTTCATCGTGCTTGTCATCGTATGTATCATTTCGGTGGTCCTGTTCATTCTTACCGCAGTAATACTTGTAAATGCGCTTATCAAGCCGATCAAGCTCATCTCCCATGAAGCTGCATACTTCGTTGAGAATGAAAACGAGGTATCACAGGAACTCAGGAAGATACGTAACCGGGACGAGATCCAGGTGCTTGCGGAAAGCGTTCTGGCAATGGAGATCGGTATCAACGAATACATTGCGAACCTGACCAAGATCACGGCAGAGAAGGAGCGTATCGGTGCGGAGCTTAATGTCGCAACACAGATACAGGCGGACATGCTTCCCAGGATCTTCCCCGCATTCCCCGAAAGAACCGAGTTCGATCTGTATGCTTCCATGTCTCCCGCCAAGGAAGTCGGAGGAGACTTCTACGACTTCTTCCTTATTGATGACGACCACATCGGTCTTGTTATGGCAGACGTATCCGGCAAGGGAGTTCCCGCCGCACTGTTCATGGTCATTGCCAAGACACTTATCAAGAACAGGGCGCAGATGGGCGGATCACCCGCAGAGGTTCTTGCTTATGCGAACGATCAGCTCGGTGAAGGCAATGAAGCAGAGCTGTTCGTAACCGTATGGTTTGCAATCATCCAGATCTCAACAGGTAAGGGCTTTGCGGCAAATGCAGGTCATGAGCATCCCGCCATCCGCAGAAAGGACGGCAGGTTCGAACTGGTCAAGTACCGTCACTCACCCGCAGTTGCAACACTTCCCGGCGTCAAGTTCAAGGAACATGAGTTCCAGCTTAATCCCGGAGACAGCCTCTATGTTTACACAGACGGTGTTACCGAAGCTACCAGATCCGATGACGTGCTCTTCGGTGTAGACAGGATGCTTGATGCACTCAACAAGAATCCCGATGCCGATCCCAAGACCATGCTTGAAAATGTACGTTCCGACATCGATCTGTTCGTAGGTGAAGCACCTCAGTTTGACGATATTACAATGCTCGGATTCAAATATCTGGGATCCGGAAAGGAGTAAGACATGCGGGAATTAAGCATTGAAGCATTAGTTGAAAATCTCGATCAGGTTATACAGTTCGTAGATGAAGAAATAGAAAAGCTGGAATGCTCCGTCAAGATCCATACCCAGATCGACATAGCGGTTGAAGAGCTTTTTGTAAACATTGCCCACTATGCCTATAAGCCTGATACCGGTCCCGCCACGGTGCGCGTAGAGGTTGAAAAAGAACCTCCCGCAATATCGATAACCTTTATCGATCACGGTATTCCTTACGATCCCCTTGCCAAGGAGGATCCCGATATCACACTTTCTGCCGAAGACCGCGGTATCGGAGGACTCGGAATATTCATGGTCAAAAAGAGCATGGACAGCATTGAGTACGAATACAAGGACGGACAGAACATCCTTCATATCCGTAAGCTCATCTGAAATTAAGGATAAAGAAACAGGGGGACGGTTCCTCCGTTCATTGGTTCAGTGAACGGAGGAATGATATGTACCCAGAATCCTGGACACATTGATTTATGAACTAGGCGAAACACATGGATGCTTTTCTGTACTTTACAGGAGGCATCCATTTTGTTTTCTCCTGAATGCGAT
>JAEEGL011177094.1_pt1 | contig 11786 bp, 11 predicted proteins | sample 9134231 | NCBI WGS metagenome assembly JAEEGL01 (sample SAMN16246548, study PRJNA631951) | gut metagenome | biome: gut microbiome; feature: rumen; material: fiber-attached | host: Bos | place: Iran: Karaj | collected 2018-10 | reverse complement strand
TATGGAATACTGCATCCTCGACATGGGCTACAGCAGCATCCGGATGCACATGTTCAAGGGGGACCGGCACGTCGTCACCCGCGCGCTGGAGATCGGCATGCGGAACATCGACTCGGTCCTCGCCGAGGCCTATTCTGTGGACGCGCATCTGGCGCACACTTATCTGATCAGCAATTATGAAGACTGCCAGAACAAGGACTGTTGCATCAACGCCTACGACAGCATGTCGGTCGAGCTGATGCGCGCGCTGAATTTCTACCGCTTCAGCAATCCGGACAGCCACCTCGATGACATCTGGATCAGCGGCGGCGGCGCCTGCATCGAGCCTCTGAAACGTTCTCTGCAGGAGCACCTCGACATGAAGATCCACGCCGCCGGCGAACTGGTCCCGGGCGGGGATCCCGTCGAGTCGGCCCATTCGATGCTGCAGGCGATCGGCATCGCGCTCAGTTAGGGGGTGCACGCTATGGCAATCAAGAAACGTTTCGGCACGCGCGGCCTCGGCCTCGCGCAGATGCCGACCAAGACCTCCATCAACCTCGTGACCGTAGGACAGAAAAAGCTCGATCCCAGGATCGCGGTCCCGGCCCTGATCATCCTGCTTGCGGTGCTGTGCATCTTCACCAAGTTCCTCGTGATCGACCGCTTCGGCGAAGTCGCCGCGGCCCAGCAGGAAGTCAGCGCGCTGCAGGCAAGGCTCGACGCCGACTACGCCGAGCTGGCGGGCTTTGAAGATCTGAACGACCGCTACGCCCACTACACCTATTCCGGCTTCACGGAAGAGGAGCTCACCCGGACCTCCCGCGTCGAAGTGCTCCGGCTCATCCGGCGCGTCGTGCTCCCGAACGTCACGGTGAACGCCTGGTCGCTCAGCAGCAACGAGCTGATCCTGGACATCACCGGAAACAGCCTGCAGGAGATCAACCTGCTCGCGCAGGCCGTGCAGGGGAACAGCATGGTCAATTACTGCACCGTCAGCACCGCCAACACGAACGAGCAGCGCGCCGCGGAGGCCCTGAACGGGGCCGTGAGCGCGCGGATGCTCATCTACCTCGAGTCGCAGGCGCACGAATAGAAGGAAGGATCGTTCACAGACATGAAGATCATGACCAGAGAGTTTTCAAGACGCGAAAAAGTGCTGCTGCTCCTCCTCGGCCTGGCCCTGGTGGCGCTGCTGTACTACCAGTTCGTGGATCAGCCGGCGCGCAGGCAGCTGGAAGAGGCGAAAAACAACGCGGAGATGCTGACGCTCCAGGTGAACGCCGTGGAGACGAAGCTCGCGGCGATGCGTCAGATGCGCAGCGAGATGGACGCGCTCATCGCGGACGGCAACATGTCCGTCATGGGAAGCTACAACAACAGCGTGACGGAGATGGCGATCCTGAACGACGTTCTGCAGAACGCCAAGCAGTATTCCATCAATTTCGCCAACGTCACGCGCGACGGAGATCAGATCCGCAGGAACTTCAGCCTGCTGTTCATGGTGGAGGATTACGAGACCATGGAGCAGGTCCTCCAGAAGCTCGCCGACAGCAAATGCCGCTGCCTGATCGGAGACGTGCAGTGCAGCCAGGGCAGCTCGAAGCGGGGCCAGACCTCCGACCTGATCACCGTGAACGCCACGGCGACCTTCTTCGAGACGATGGTCGGCGGCACGCCCGACGCGGGGCTCCCGGCGGAGTAGAGGGGCGCGGAGGCGCGGGCGCCGCGTGAGGGCGCATGCGGGAGGAACGTAGACCCATGCGGAAGAACGCGATCAGAGGGCTCATATTGATGATCTGCTGCGTGCTCTCGTTCGGCGGCTGCGGGAAAGAGATGAAAGAGACCCTTACCGACAGGAAGATCCCGGCAGACGACGTCACGGAGTTCTATTACACCTGCGAGAACATCAATTTCAACGCTTCCTACCAGAGATACCGCTTTTATAAAGAAGACGGGAACTGCCTGTTCTATCACGAGACGCGCGAACGGCCCGGAGAATACGGACCGACCACGGAAAAGGACATCACGAAGAGCGGGACCGCAGAACTGAGCGCCGAGGAATGGGACACTTTCCTGGGCTTCTTAAAGGACGGCAAGGTGAGCGCGAGAAAGGACTCCGCAGGATCCGGAGACCGCGGGCCCTGGCTGTTCCTGTACTGGAAGAACGACAAAGGCAAGTATCAGGTCTTCGAGTTTCCCTCCTACGGGACAGAGCAGGAATTTGAGGCCTTCTGTTCCGCATTGGCGGAGCGCTGAGGCCGCACTGAAAGCACTGAAAGAAGAAAATACAAAAACGCGGGCGGCTGCCCGCGTTTTTTCTTATGCTTTGACGAGGCCGCCTATCGGTGCCGCCTGTCGATCCCGGCCGCGCTGTAATAGCGGGCCTTCTCCGCGTACATGATCTCGTCCGATCTCTGCAGCATCTGCGCGACGGAATCCGCGCCGTCCGCGCTGTGGCAGTACCCGATGGCGCAGCTGTATCCCGTCTCGGCCAGGCCGCTCCTGATCGCGTCCACCAGCTGCAGCAGCTCGTTCTGCGGGGTCTTCCGGCAGACGATCACGAATTCGTCGCCTCCGGTCCGGTAGCACTGCTGCCTTCTGCTCATGGCGCGCAGGAAACACTGCGCGATCGCCGCCAGCGCTTCGTCGCCGGCCGTATGGCCGCTCCTGTCGTTGATGGCTTTCAGACCGTTCATGTCGATCGAGATCAGCGCGGTGACGTTTTCCGGGTCGCTCTCGACGTCGGCATAGAAGGCCTGCCGGTTCAGAAGCCCCGTCAGCGGATCCTTCTTCGTGAGCTGCAGGATCGAAAACACATAGAAGACGTAGAGCGCGATGGCGATGGTGGGGCAGAAGATCTTCGCGTAGTCGCGGTGGTATACAAAGGGAAAGAGCAGCCCGGAAAGGAAGGCGAAGCCCAGGAAGGCGAGGGGGATGATCTCCAGGGTCTGCTTGCTGCTGCGCTTCAGCAGGACGCGGAGCAGCAGAACACAATACAGCCCGACCGCGAGGAAGGGCAGCAGGCCGAGCGGCCCGCGCAGGAAGACGCCGTCATCGCCGACGCGGAAGACGATCCCGTTGAAGATGGAGAGGACGTTGAGCGCGGCAAAGAGGATGGCTGGAATGAATACACGAAAGCGCGGCTGATCCGTCAGGGTGAAGATGACCAGCGCGATGATGAAGGGCGTCGTGCTGTAGCGGACCGCCATCAGAACGACCCGGAGCCCCGTATATCGCCCCAGATCCGCAAGGAGGAACTCCGTAAAGACGACCAGAGAAAGAAGGAAGATCACAACGATCAGAGCGTACATGCGTCTGATCGTCGCCTTGTCCAGAAAGACCGTTTCTTTCAGCGAGATCGCAAAGGCTGCCAGGGTGAGGATCAGCGGCCAGTTTTGTAAAATGTATTCTTTAAGCATCCGTAGCTCGTTTGACTGTCAGGGTGTGGGGAAGAACGTTACCCTTATTATACAAAACCATAGTGCCCGGCCGCAACAGACAGTTTTCGCAAATGGCGCAGAAAGGACGGGGACTGCTCCAAACGGGAGATCCCGCCGGGACGGAAGCTGTCTGCGCTTGTTTTTCCGGCGCCGGCTTATTATAATAATATCTATGGGCATCTATATGCCGGCAGGAGGTAGACTATGTTTTTTCAAAAAGCGATCAAAACGATCCGGCAGCTGCTCGCGCTCACGGCGTGCGGACTTCTGGCCCTTTGCATGCTGACGGCATGCGGCTCGCAGGATCAAACGCCAGCCAAGGATGCCTCGCTGCAGAAGGTCCTCGACGCCGGCGAGCTCATCCTCGGGCTCGACGCGGCGTTCCCGCCCATGGGATTCGTGGACGATTCGGGCCAGATCGTGGGCTTCGACATCGACGTGGCGCAGGAGGTCTGCGACAGGCTGGGAGTCACCCTTGTGAAAAAGGGGATCAACTGGGACGAGAATGAAGAGGAACTGAATGCCGGAAACATCGACTGCATCTGGAGCGGCATGTCCGTGACGCCGGCGCGGGTCGAGTCGATGTGCCTGTCCGAGCCGTACATGAAAAACGAATTCATCTTCCTGCTCCTGGAGAACAGCAGCGTTTCGGACCTGAACGGCCTGAAGGGAAAGCTCATCGGGGTGCAGACCGGTTCGACGGCGGAGGAGGCCCTCGTGGCGTCCGATCTCTATTCCGACGTCCGGGTCTGGCTCTTTGACGACAACGTAGAACTGCTGCAAAGACTGGAGCAGGGCGAGATGGACGCGGCACTCGTCGATTCCGTCGTCGCGTATCATTTCGTCAACAACAGCGAGGAACCGTTCTACATCCTGCCGGACAGCTTCGGCGAGGATGAATACGCGATCGGATTCCGCAAGGAGGATCAGGCGCTGCGGGATAAGGTGCAGGAGATCCTCGCGGAGATGCGGGCGGACGGCAAGCTCGCCGAGATCGCCGTAAAGTGGTTCGGAAGCGACATCACGACGGTAAGATAAGACCATAAGACAGCCCGTTCACGCGGGGGCTCCGGGAGAGCAAGGAAAATGCAGGAAACCAGAGAGAACAGGAGGATCGATCCGCGCAGCGCAGCGCTGTCCGTGCTGATCATTCTGTTCTTTTTGTGTGTGATCTTCCTTGCCTATTCCGCGCTCGTCACGCAGACCCGGGAGAACATCATAACGAGGGGCGAACTGAACGCCATGACTTCCGCCGGACAGATCGACAGCTATCTGGCCAAGGGCGTCGATACGATCAAGCTGGTCTGCTACACGCTGGATGACATGATCCATGCCGGGAAGACGAACGCGGAGATCCACGCCTATCTGGTCAGCGAGACCAACGCGCTCAAGAGCACGACGCTGGAAGGGACCACCGGCATCTACGGGTATATCCGCGATGAATATCTCGACGGCAACGACTGGTCGCCGGAGAGCGATTATCTTCCCTTCGAAAGACCGTGGTATATCGACGCAAAGGCGTACGTCGGGCGCGTCGCCGTCGTCGATCCCTACGTGGACCGGCTGACAGACACGATGATGATCACCTTCTCCAAGACCCTCTGTGACGCGAAAAGCGTTGCCGCGATGGATTTCTCGATAGCCCCCCTGCAGAAGATCGCGGAAGACATCCGGACCCGGGACGGCTCGGAGCAGGAGATCGTCCTCGACCGGAATTACCGGGTCATCGCCCATTCGGACCGGACGCAGATCGGCAGGAATTATCTCTCGGAAAGCGGGACCTTCGGCAGGGCGCTGGTCGACCGGCTGCGCGGCGCGCAGAGCAGCACGTTCTCCATCCGATTTGAAGGCTCGGAGTACATCGTATATGCCACCCGCGTCTCGAACGACTGGTATTGCCTCTCCGTGGCCAACGCGACGGTCGCGTTCCGGCAGCTGAAGCAGCTGCTGCTGATCGCGATCCTCATCGGCCTGATCGTCCTCTCCATCGTTATTTTTATGCTGATCCGCACCAACAAGAGAAGGGCGCAGTTCTTCCGGCTGAGCATCCACGCGGTCGAGGCGCTGGCCGCGGCGATCGACGCCAAGGACAAATACACGAGCGGCCATTCCGGCCGCGTCGCGGAATATGCCAGGGAGATCGCCAGACGCTGCGGCTTTTCACAAAGCAAGCTGAACGAGATCTACATGATGGGGCTTCTGCACGACGTGGGAAAGATCGGCATCCCGGACTCCGTCATCAACAAACCCGGCAGGCTGACCGACGAGGAGTTTGAGATCATCAAACAGCATCCGGACACCGGCGTGCGCATCCTGGTCAAAACAGAGGAGATGCCGAGGATCACCATCGGCGCGCACTGGCACCATGAACGCTATGACGGCAGCGGTTATCCGGATGGACTTTCCGGAGAGGAGATCCCGGAAGAGGCCAGGATCATCGCGGTCGCGGACGCCTATGATGCCATGAGCAGCTCCAGAAGCTACAGAGACATGCTCTCGCAGGCGCTCGTCCGCGAGGAGATCGAACAGGGAAAAGGAAAGCAGTTCGACCCCGTTTTCGCGGAGATCATGCTGCAGATCATGGACGAGGACAAAGAATACAAGCTGCACGGGCAATGAGTTTGAGCCGGAAGGGCAAGGTCCCTGTTCTCCGATAGAGACTATTATCAAAGACAAGAAAAAAGAAGAGGGATCCGACAGCCGTCCGTAATAGAAGTTATTTAAGATCTGTGATCCATCACCCAATTCAGTAATTCCTGATAACGCATGGTGCCGGCTGCAACAGCAAATCCGGTCTCAGCAATTTCTTCGTTAGTTGCTTCGAGTCTTATGCCGTTGACTTCCAAAAATGTAAGCATGACATACATGCCTATACGCTTGTTTCCATCTACAAAGGCGTGATTTGATATGAGCGTATATCCGAGACGGGCGCCTTTTTCTTCTTTTGAAGGATACAGATCTTTTCCGTCAAATGTCGCGAAAACGCTTTTCAGTGCAGAATCAAGCAGGTCTTCATCACGAATGCCAATGATTCCGCCGGTTTCCTCAGAAATGAGTTGATGAAGCAGCTTGACTTTATCTTTTGAAAACCTGATCATTTTGCCAGTTCCTCGAATGCCGGTCTGTACTTCTTAAGTATGCGGGCAGCAACGAAATCTATTTTTTCATCATCAGTCATCTCGATAATAGGGTTGCTTTCTATATCCAGCAGAACATATTTAGGCTTGTTGTTCTTGAAAATTACGACCTGACCGTTTTTATCCGCAATACGGGCAGCCTTGGAAAAATTCTGGTTTGCCTCGCTGACCGATATGATATTGTTTGTGTTGATGATCATTGTTCGTTCCTCCAAAAGTATTATATACTTATTTAGGTAAAATACAAGCTAAAATTTAACCAATAACTTTTGGGCAAATAAAAAGAGTGTTCATAACTCAAATCTGTTATGAACACTCACAATGGAAAAGGAACTATATTTGGATAGAATTACGGCAAGGGGGTGCGAATGATACGTAGGGGGTGCAAAACGCAGGCAGGGTGTTCAAAGCAAACGTTTAATTTTGTCCAGGCGCGCCGACAAAGATCGACCGCTGCGATGACCGGGCTGCCGACTATTTAACCCCATTATATGCGCGGTAGAGGAAGGTCACGATCTGGGCGCGGAGGCAGTCCTCATCCGGGCTGAAGGTATCTTCGCTCGTGCCGAGCGTGATGCCGTTTTCCGCCGCCCACGCGACTGCCGCGGCGTAGTACGCGCTGCCCGGCACGTCGCTGAACGGGATCTCCGCCGCAGCCTTGCCGCCGAGCGCCCTGAACAGGAAGGTCACGCACTGGGCGCGGCTGATCGTGCCGTTCGGCACGAATTTGCCATTGCCCATGCCAAGCGCGATGCCGTTCTCGGCGGCCCAGCGCACCGCTTTGTAGTAGTAGGCGTTCTGGTCCAGATCGATGAACGGGTCGTTTCCCGTGGTCGGCTCCGGCTTGCCTGCCGCCCGCCAGAGGAAGGTTATTATCTCGGCGCGCGTGCATGGGGATCCGGGGTCGAAGTGGGTCGTGTCAATGCCGGTGGTGATACCGTTCTGGACAGCCCAGAGCACCGGAACGTAGAAATAGTCATCCTTGTCCACGTCCGCGAATGGATTTTCCGGCTGGGTCGCTTCCTGCTTCGGAGAAGAGGGCGTTACGGTCTCGGGCTCTTCCTGCTTCGGAGAGGAGGGCGTTACGGCCTCCGGCTCTTCCTGCTTCGGAGAAGAGGGCGTTACGGTCTCCGGCTCGTGATCGCTGTCGGCATTCGCAGGCGGTCTTATGAGAGTCACATCGCAGTTGTCTCCCAATTGACTGTCATACGAGGAGACTGTTCCCAAAGCAAGAGCTGTTATATCAGACGGAATGTCGGAGGCTACCGTGAGCAGCCCCTGATCCTGGTCGTAGATCACCCAGTTTTCAATGGACTTATCATCTGACCAGTTGCCGGTTTCATCTAGAAACAATATGCGGGAATCATATCTGCCCTTGTAATCCGTCACGAAGTTCTCGTCCCAGTCCTTCCAGCCGGAAGCGAGACTGACCGTCGAGCCGGCGGTCACGGTGACCGCATGGCGTTCAAAGCCCGGATAGACGGTTTTGGCCGTTAAGGTCACGTCCTTCGCCGGAATGGTGTAAGAGATCGATCCGTTGCGCAAGTCGGGATCGGGGCCCGGCGGCAGGTTTTCTCCGTTAACAGCCCAGGTGTAAAACAGCCTTATCCGGGCGGAAGCGGATACTTCCACCGTCTCTCCGGGGAGGTAGAGTCCCGCCTGCCCCGTTATGGCGTGTATCCTCCCATCTCCCTCCAATGTCAGCTCCACGCAGACAGGCGCCGTTATTTCGGCTTCTGCCGTCGCGCCTAAGTTGTCGCTTACCGTCACAGTCTCGGAATATGAGCCGGGTGCGGCGGAACCGGAGGTCGAAACGGTAAACCCGGCGCTCTCCCCGGGCTGCAGATCACCAAGATCGGTCTCAGACAGCGTCAAAACACTGTCGTCAGGAAGGGAGACCGTGACGCCCTCGGCGGTATCCGCGCCGTGATTTGTAACGGTAAGAGCGATATCCGCTTGCCCCGCCTTGGCTCTCGGAAGCTCGGCGGAGGATATTACGGCTCCGTCGGCGTCCGTTATTACAAGAGCATCATGGGTAACGACGACTTCGCACGAGTCGCTGTAGACCGTGCCGTTTATATCGGCGGAGGCGGTCACGGTAAGAGAATCGGCCGTCTCGTCCGGGCCCACCGTAAGGGTACCGCCGGCATTGATGACGGTGTCTGCGCTGGTGTTTCCGCTCACGGTCCACGTAAGGGCTTTATCCTTGAAAACGCCGCCCATGTCAGCCTCAACAGTCCGGCTCATGCCGGGAGCTATATTGAGCCCGTCGGAGCTTATATCCAGCTTGCCCGCCAGCATTTTGACGCAGGGCAATAAGGTGTCCTCGTCAGTAGCGAGATACTCCGGCGGGTCAGGGTTTACGAATTTGGAACGCCACTCGCCGTAAGAGCCGTCGTTGTTCTGTTCCCGCATGTAGGTATACTCGTAGGTCTCCCCGTTGTATTCGAAAGTGGGAGGCGTTCTGGCCTCGCCGTCCTTAAAGCCGGGATACTGCAGATAGTCAACGAAGATATGGGGCTCCGGCGCTTCCTCAGTGGGTATGAGCTTTACGTACACGCCGAGGAAATCCCCATCGAAGAGTATGGGGCGTTCAAGCGGTATCGTATAATAACCGGGAGCGTCTGTTGTGATCCGCTCAACGAAGGTGAAGTCCGCCGTATCGATCTCCGAAGGCTGTTTGGGCGAGTAATCGGTATTGGCGTAGAGGTCGAAGGTCGCGTTTGAATCAAGAGCTATGCGTACGGACTCTATGAGTTGGACGCCCTCTCCCTCCTTTGGATAGACGTTGTAGATCTCGCTGGGAGGGTTTTCAAGACATGCAATAGTTGTATAGTTAGCCGCCGGGTCGTAGATGCCCTTCGCGTTGTCGTAAAACACGAGGTTTGGGTCGAAGGCTGTTATGCCGTCAATACAGTAAGTGTCCGTCAGAAAATGGATGTCGTAATACGAGACCCAGAAATAGCCCGTCCTCGTGCCGTCCCCGTTGGGTATGCCCCAAGCGTCTCCCCAGGAGTTTTTGACGAGCCATGCGCCGTCTCCGGGGGGCGTCTGGGAAAAATTCTCTTTGGAATAATCATCGTCCCAGCCCACGATCAGTACGGCGTGGTTTCCGCTGACACCGCTCGGGTAATAGTAAGCGCCCGTCTGAGCGTTGTAAAACTCCGGCGACTGATCCATGTACATGCCGGAAAGGACGGCTCCGGCGCTCATCAGGCCCCGTTTTATGGGCGTTATGTAGTTCCCCCAGACGCTGTCGTCCCACGAGTCTATATTCTTGGTGAGGAAGCGGAGGTTTTGTACGGAGCAGAAGCGTTTTTCTCCGATCTTCTTCGTTATCGAAATATCCCGGTAGGGCTGATCCTCGTATTGCAGATCTCCCAGAGGGTCGTCCTCCTCCAGCACCATACCGGAGAGGTTGGTCCCGCGCATGGCGTAACCTGCCCAGGAATGCGCGTAGGCCCCGTCGAACGTCATATCGCACACGCCCTCAAAGGGATTTGCCAGATCGTCCTTTGAAAAGCCGCGCCAGCTTAAGGAATAGACCTCGTGCATTTCCGAAAGATCTATGTCCGGGGAGACCGGCACGCCGTCAAGGCCGTTTTTCAGCAGATACGACTCCACTGCGCCAGTGGCCTGGAAGGCCCAGCATATGCCTACGTTCCGCTGATTCTTAACAGGGCTCTGATCTATGACGTTGAGCCGCATGTCCTCTCCCTCGCCGTCTACCGTAAAGCCGTAGGAGGCAGGCAGAGGAGCGCTGCGCAGACGAATCCCGGGCCGCTCTTCCCATGCAAAATGCAGGTTAAGATCCCCTGAGGGCAGGAGACCCATAGCTCTCTCCGGCTCCTGAGAAACGATCTGGCTGGTTTTTACCGCATCGGCCGCAAAGGCCCCCGTCGGCAGAAGTGCCGTCAGCAGGCAAACGACCAGCAGAGTAATGAGTCTCTTCTTCGTTTTCATAGTCTGGATCTATATCTTTTCCCGTTATTGATGTAAAGAAGTTATTCTTATTTATTAGGATATCACAGCGGGCAGGCTCTGAGAATAAAAAAATCAGCAGCACTATGGCTGCTGATTTGTTGTGAAAAGGAAATCATATTTGGATAGAATTTGCGCAGGGGGTGCAAAGCTTACCGTAGGGGGGTGCATTTTACCTGTCAGGGGGTGCACTTTCTGTTTAAGGGGGTGCAAATCCTCAAACCCGTTGCCTATTCTTCGATCCGTTATGTTACATGTCTACGCATAGTCGTCAAATAGTTGCTTGGCGCGTTCTTCGGTAAAAATCCACTCCTCAGGGAGCCTATCTACTGTCCCTGCTGCGCTTGCCTTTTCTCCCCAGGCATGGTATTCGCGAAGAACAGTTTCTCCAAGACCCGATCGTGAATCGTGCAGAGCTTTCGCTATCTCGCTTGGTGTTGCAAGGTACATTCGCGGAAGTTGATCAGCAGCAACATCCTTAAACTGTACGAGACAAAAGATAGTTTTCTTACCGTGAGCCTCTAACCATTTATCGATCGCATCATGATAATCGCAACCTTTTTTATAACTTTGTGTTAGACCCCAGCCGCCGTCCTGGCTTCCTTTGACGGAAACCTTAAGCATTTTATCTTCTTTTGGTATTGAAGCAATTAGGTCATATTCCGGCTGGTTTGCTCCATACTGAACTGAAACATCTATTCCATATCTTGCGAACTGCGCGGCAGCAAATGCCTCTGCTGCAACGCCTATGTGCCATGAGCTAACTTTTTTCATTACATCCTCCTTGTGCCCATATCACCCATCATCTGAATCCTGTTCATCGTTGATATAGGTATCTTCGTCCTGCTGTATGCCATCCCCTTCTTCAAATAGATTCATGAAAAGGAGCTCGTCCATAAAGTCTTTCTTTCCATCAAGGTTGATATCAATACCAAAGATTGATTTCATCTTGCGCCTGACCTGTTTTTATACCATACGAAGTGATCAAACTTGCGTTTGCGATCGTCTACAGTGATGTGTAGTTCGTCGAGTTTTCGTGTGATATAGTCGTTGTATTCCTTGTATTGATAGGTATCCTGCCACCGCTGGATTTGTACTTTGGTGATATATAAGCCCCTTTACGGCGTCTACGTGATGGATCTCATCGTTCATTACGGATTCAACTTCCGGAAAATGCTTAACGACATGTTTGTATTTCTTCGCCGCGTCATATTCGCCTTTTGCGATGACGGGATACAGCTTTTCT
>JAEEGL010485168.1_pt1 | contig 11786 bp, 8 predicted proteins | sample 9134231 | NCBI WGS metagenome assembly JAEEGL01 (sample SAMN16246548, study PRJNA631951) | gut metagenome | biome: gut microbiome; feature: rumen; material: fiber-attached | host: Bos | place: Iran: Karaj | collected 2018-10 | reverse complement strand
CAAAGACATTGGGCAGATGAACATGTATCTGGGCTATTTTGCTAAAGAGGAAAATGTGGAAGGAGATAATCCTCCTATTGGTATCATCATGAGTCATTATAAAGATGAACTGATGGTGGAATATGCCACGTATGGTATGGATTCGAATCTGTTTGTGTCGAAATATGAATTGTTTCTGCCTAATAAGGAGGATCTGCGAAAGTTGGTACATGATATTCTGGTAGAGAAATAGACAATCCATGATCATCATCGAGTCGAAACGGAAGAAGCCTGCCACGATACTGAAGAAGTATCCGGATGCGATACTGGCAGATGTGACGAGTGGGGCGAAGGATGGGCTGGTGAAGCTGAGTCCGTTCTATCCGCATGGTGGTATTCCTGTGCCTTTTAGCGAGGGCTATACGGCAACTTGCGTGGAGGCGATATGGCAGGGGCTGAAGGTGTTTGAGGGCAGCGATGTGGATGTCTCGCTCTTCCAGAATGACACGATGAAAGGCCTGAAACGGACTGTGAGACGCTTCGGTAAGCCTCTTGGACATCGCAAAGGGGTGAATGGTACCGAACTGTTAGGGTACATAGAAGCTAGGAAGCAGATATACATTCCTTCATATCGATGGATACTGGAGAATAAGGTAACCAATATCATTGAGCGACTAAGAGCTGCCAGCGATAGCGGAAAGACCATTGTGCTGCTCGACTATGATACGAATGCGGATGTGGAGGATGCCAAGAAGCCTCTCTCGCATGCCTCACTGATTAAGGCATACGCAGAAAGGATTTACCCATACGAAGAAACTAAAAACCAAGAAATATGAACAAAAAGGCAAACTGGCAAGAGTTTGAACAGCTGCTCAAAGCTAACAGAATCACGAAGCTCTATCACTTTACTGACTTCGACAATCTGGAGTCGATTATTGCGAATGGTGGTCTATATTCATGGGCAGACTGCGACGAGAAGGGCATCAAGATAGCAAAGCCTGGTGGTAGTAGCCAGTCTCGCTCGTTGGATCAAAGAGACAGGCTGGAGCACTATGTCAGACTGAGCTTTGCAAAAGACCATCCCATGCAATATGTGGCCATGAACGATGGACGGATCTCTAATCCGGTGGTGTTGGAGATAGACCTTGAAACGGCCTTGTGGGAGGATAGTCTCTATTCAGATCGCAATGCGACGAAGACTGGCGCCTGTGTTGGAAGGACGCTAAACAATCTGAAGGCCGTTCGTTTTGGACTATTCAATCGGATGATGAGATACTTCGACATGAGTGATGAAGCCAAGACATACTATCAAGCAGAAGTACTGGTGAAGAACTTCATTCCCCTAAAGTATATCACCAACATCGCCAACTTTGGAATTCCAATTCCTGCACAGCCAAAGAAACTACAGGCCAAGATACCCTATACGGCTCAGATTACCCGAAATACACCTACTGCGTTTATATTCCTTGTGGATCATTCAATCAGTATGCAACAGAAGACAATGCTCTATGGTGAAGAGATGACGATGGCCGAGGCTGCTGCCAGAATCGTTAACAGTCAGATTAACGAGTTGGTACTTAGATGTGTGAAGATGGGTGATACCAGGCATTACTATGACATCGCTGTGGTTGGTTATGGTGAGGAAGCATATAGTGGATGGCAAGGAGAATTGGAAGGGAGAAAGTTTGTCTCGCCTGAGGAATTGAAGGCTCATCCCTATACGAAGATTGTAACTAGAAAAGAAATAAGAACAAGAAAAGGGGTTCAAGTGAAGGAGGTGGAACAGGTGCAATGGGTGAATGCCCGTCATGATGGAAGCTGGACTCACTATCATAAGGCGTTTGATTATGCCAAGGACATACTGGCCGACTGGATGATTGACCATCATGAGAAAGACTGCTATCCCCCTACAATTATACATATTACTGATGGATGGTTCAATCATGCCACAAAAGAACAGGTCATGCAGGAGGCAAATGAATTAAAGTCTATGTTTACCAACGATGGTAACGTAATACTCTTCAATATTCATTTTACCGCTAATCAGGAAGCGAAGCCTGTAGCATGTCCTATTAATAAGAGTGAACTGGGTGGTGATGTGTATGCTGAAACACTGTTCGAAATGTCAAGCTTGCTACCAGAGCGTTACAATCAGGACATTGCCCGCTGTCTGAATGACGATAGGCCTGGCCGACACGTGGCCATGGGTATAAATGCCGATGCGACAACACTTATAAAATTGATGGATATAGGAACACCAACTAACATCAGTCAGAACCAATGAGAGCAATATCAATAGGAAAGATTGGGGAAAACCTCGTCAATGAAGATGCGGCCATCGCCAATGACAGAATGATAGCTGTTTCGGATGGCGCTGGAGGTGGTGGTGTGTTTGCTGATCTGTGGTCGAAGTATCTGGTGGAGCATCTTCCCGATAAGCCTATTTCAGACTATCAGGCTTTCGACAAATGGATTGACGGCATCTGGGAACCCTTCTACAATGACTGCGAGGAGAAAGCGAAGACAGAGGGAGGCATGCTACTGAACAAGTTTTATGACGAGGGCTCATTTGCGACACTAGTAGCGGTCTGGAGGAACGGCCAATGGATTAGTTATGGTGATAGTGTGGCTTTCTGTTATGACAAGAGAACAGGAGAACTTCAGCATAGTTTTGGACGAATTGCAGACTTTAATAACCCACCGTATCTGGTGAATTGTAAGGATCCACTTAATGAACAGGGATTCAAGTCTGGAGAATTCAATGTCCATCCCGACAGCATTCTATTTGCCGCCAGTGATGCTTTGGCCCATTATATATTAATGATGTATGAATTGGCTAATAAGGACAAATATCAGGAAGAACTTCAAGAGGCTATCAATGCCCAGACGAAGAACAGCAATTCCATTAAGTCTGCCATGCGCCTAAGGAAAATAGATTTTTCCAAGGATGTAATCCAGAAATTTGAGAATTGCAAGTATCAGAATTTGTTGACATCACATTTAGAACGTCTGAAAAGATTGGGATTCATAGCACACGATGATTATTCATTAGCAATATTATAGAGTCTATGGAAGAGAACAAATATATGGGATATACCCCTGACTATATTGACATGTTGCTGCCAAAGCAGATATTCGTATTTGGTAGTAACGCATTAGGCTATCATACAGGTGGTGCATCAGGTACTGCCCGGAAGAAATTCGGAGCTGTATGGGGACAGGCAGAAGGCTTGCAAGGACAGAGTTATGCTATCCCCGTAGATTACGGCAAGGATGTTCGAAAAGATGATGAGGTAAAAGCGGCTGTAAACAGGTTTATTGATTTTGCCAAAGCTCATGCTGACTTGTTTTTCTTTGTCACTCGTGTGGGGTGTGGCATTGCAGGTTATAATGATGAGGAAATGGCTCAATTCTTCAAAGACGCATTGGAGTTGAACAATATCTGTTTGCCCAAAAGCTTTGTGGATGCATTGAAAGACGGAACTGTTAATTATGATTTAGATCGTTTTCTAGAACCACAAGAATATGCTTATTCAGATGCTTTGCGTGAAATAAAGGATGGAGAAAAGCGCGGTCATTGGATTTGGTACATATTCCCACAGATAAAAGGATTGGGACATAGCCACAATTCTGAATTTTATGGTCTCAGCAGTAAAGAGGAAGCCAAAGCGTACTTGGAACATCCTGTTCTTGGTCAGCGGTTAAGAGATATTACTCAGGCACTATTCGATTGCGACAGCAAAACAGCTGAAGATATTTTCGGATTCCCTGATGTACTGAAAGTCAGATCATGTATGACGCTCTTTGACTTGGTGTCACCTAATGACATTTTTAATAATGTGCTGTATAAATACTATGAAGGTCAACGGTGCGACAAAACCATCTGGCGCCTGGGATTTCATGAGAACAAGCTGAAGAACCAAGTAAAGTTGAGCAGACTGACTATAACCAAGGATTATGTAATAATTCTATCTGACTACAATAATAAAGAGGTAAAGATGGAACCCTTGGTTAAAGCAGTTTACCTATTGTTCCTCAATCATCCCGATGGAATATCTTTCAAATACCTGCCTGATTATAAGGAAGAACTGAAGCGGATATACTCAAAGCTAAAACCTTTTGGACTGAGTGTCAGTGCTCTAAGGAGTATTGATGATGTAACAAACCCACTTCTGAACTCTATCAACGAGAAGTGTTCAAGAGTGAGACAAATATTTCTTGGAGAAGTGGATCCTTCACTTGTCGACCAATATATCATAGTGGGCAAGAGCGGCGAGAAAAAGAAGATAACTCTTCCACGTAACTTGATTGTTTGGGAGTAATGTGACTCTTTCACAAGCCTTGTGGAGAGAAAACTTCATGTTGTTTTATTGAAAGTTTGTAACTTTGCACCAGAGATAATCTATGCAAATAAAGCGACAGATATGAATTTCGACTTAGATTCCATTTTCAATAAAATGAAGGAGGCCTGGCAAAATGACCAGCCACAATCTCTTAGTGCTATTTTTGCTGAAGCCAAAGACGAGCTGCTAAAAAACCATGACCATCAGAATCTGTGTTCATTGTTCATCTCTTGCCTTACAGGATTTGGTCACTTACGTAATCAAATTGTTCTCGCATCAGAAGACGCAATTAAAATAGCAGAAGAGGAAGGCAAAAAAGCGATGGTTGCTATTTATTATCTCATTGCGGGAAAGGCAAGTGACAGATGGTTCTATAATAACGACGGAGAACGGAAGACTCAAGACGAATACTACAAATTGGCACTTTCAGATCCAGAGTACTTGGCTTCTGTCCCTTTGGATGATATAGATTGGCTAGAAAAAGGAGAAGACAGCATCATATTTGGCAATGACCTTCTTAGTTTCATAGGAATAGAAAGTGAACATTATGACATTCTCTATGAGTACTATAAGAATACGGATAACAGAGCTGCAGCTTGCTATTCACGTATTCAGATGATAACCAAAGAAGGCTGTGGAGACGAAGAAAAGTATGCCAAGCTCTCAGAAGTTGTCAGTAACTATGGCGATCTGCCAGTTGTGTGTGAAGCCGTAAAATACATCTGTAAGTACGACCTACTTCCAAGGCCTGAAGGGACAGGCATTGAGGCAGACAATGAATATGCAGAACGGAAGTTTTCTTTGATTAAGACTTATTTGGATAGATTCGCAGATGACAGTCATGTAAATGAGTTGAAATCATTGTTAGAAGAACTGGAACAACCTTTGTTCGTGACTTCAGGTTTTGACCAGACGGTCACACCTGACAAGAACTTCTCCATTCCAGTGGCCTTCAGAAACATTGAGAGCCTGACCGTTTCAGTTTACTCAACAAACCTAACTGGTCTAAAAGTTGAGTATATCAGATACAGTTCAGATTATGACAAGATTATAAATAAGCACACAGAACCTCAACCATTGTATAGTAGGACTTATGTGCTTAATCCCTCTAAGCCTTATCTTAAATATGAAAGCCTTATAGAGGTCGCCGGATTGCCTCTGGGCATCTACAAGATAGAGTTAAAGTCAAATTACGGCGATATCGCCTCAAAACTATTGCATGTGAGCAATGTAATTGCCATCGCAGAGTTCTTGCCTGATGACAAAGTGCGAATTGCAGTCGTGGATTCTCTCTTCGGGCATCCCATCCCAAAGGCGAAAGTCGATATATTAGGCGCTGGGAACCAAGTTAATAAGACTCTTTCTTGTGATAAGCATGGAGAGGTCATATATAAATATTGGGGCATATTTAAAAATTGGAGAAACGCTCCAGACAGAATACTCCCTTACGCAGATGAGGATGTGTATGGTAAAGCTGAGCACATCAGGTCATGCCCTAGATATTCATACTGTAAAGAAGAAATTCAAGAATACACGGAGATTCTGACCGACCGGGCTATTTATCGTCCGGGACAGACCATACACGCAGCTTTCGTCCGTTATAGTGTTGACCGCGAGAAAAAGGTCAAGACCGTCCGAGGAAGCTTTAATATCGACCTGTCGAAATATTATGGAAATAGCATAGCACACGCCAAAACAAAATCGGACGAATTTGGTGTCGGTCATTACGACTTCCTCATCCCAGAAGGTGCGGAGACTGGCACCTATTATATTAGATGCGACAACGGCACACAAAAGGTGCAGATAGAAGAGTACAAACGTCCGACGTTTGAGGTGAAGCTGGACGACTACACTAAACCTTATAAGGTGGGGGAGACCATAACTATTGAGGGCTGTGCGACTAGTTATGCTGGCGTTCCTATCTCCAATGCAGAGGTTCATTATCGGGTGAAACGTGCAGCAGCGTGGTGGTGGCGATTCCTGAATCCTTATTGGGAAGTTGGCGGTTACCATGGCATCTATAACGAGCGTGAATATTATACAGGGGTGTCAAAGACAGATGAAAATGGACATTTCACGATAGACATCCCAATGCTTCTGACAGACGCATTACGGAAGGAAGATCCATCACGTCCTGTCTTCATGAATATCATAGCCGAGGCTGATGTCGTAGACACAACCGGAGATATGCAGGCTGCAAGGATAAGCTTACCCCTAAGTAATAAGGACCACTATATGACCATACAGATGGAAGATAAGGTTAAACTGTCTGATTCTCCATCGTTTGTCGTTGCAATAAAGAATGCGTCAGGAAAAGATATTGAAAAAGAAATCCAATATTGGGTAGATAACTCCACAGAGACGTGTCTTGTTCCTGCCAATCATTCTGTTATCTTGTCTGGATTGGGAATCGGAAAGCACGAGCTTCATGTAAAGATGGACGAAGAAGAACAAACGCATGAGTTCCTGGTGTTTGACAAGAACGCCAGTGCTGCACCATGTCAAACAGAAATGTGGTCGTACCAATCTGCCAATGTCTTTCCCGAAAATGGCGATGATGTAATCCTTCAGATTGGATGTAGCGATGAAGATACCTATATATTCTATAACCTGTTTTCGGGCAAAAAGCTCCTGGAATGTGGTGCAGTAATGGCAAGTTCAGGTATGATAAACAGGCGTTTCTCATATAAAAAAGAATATGGGAATGCCCTGCTTGTCAGTTATGCCTGGGTAAGGAATAAGACCATGCAGACAAAGAACTTTACCATTTCCAGGTCTGTCCCCAAGCGTGAATTGCAGTTGACATGGGAAACATTTCGTGACAAGGTAACGCCAGGATCACAAGAGACATGGATTCTTACGGTAAAAGACAAAGAAGGAAGGAATGTAACAGCCAATGTCATAGCCACCATGTATGACAAGTCATTGGACAAATTGGTTCCTAACCAATGGAACAGCTTTGGACCTAAAATTGAATGGAATGTTCCAAGTACGGATTGGAGCTATAAAAAAGCAGAGGCCACCAGACTGTATTATGAGCGTAGATTCGACCCAATTCTTAGTCCTTTCAGATTCAACACATTCAAGCAGAATCAGGAAATCCTTGCAATAATGGAGGAAGAAAGACTGAGAAGGTCACAAATCAGATATTCTAGTTGCTGCTACGATGCCAAAGGACCACGTGAGAATAGATGGGCTAAATTCATTTGTGCTTTAGCTGATGAAGATCTATCTGAAGATCTATTAGATTTTGGTTCCGCTCATACAGACAATCATAGTAATTATGACGAGCTGGGAGTTGCCTCCCACTTTGATTTACGGTCAGACATGAGAGAAACGGCATTCTTCATGCCTACACTTCGTACAGATGAGAGCGGTAATGTCAGAATAGAATTTAAACTTCCTGACTGCCTCACCACATGGAAGCTGATGGCCATTTCCCATACAAAGGACATGTATCATTCCTTTTTAGAAGACGAGACAATTGCGAGAAAGGTAGTGATGGTTCAACCGAATATGCCCAGATTTGTACGTGTAGGTGACATAACAACAATATCTGCAAAAGTTATAAATACTGACGAGCTGGACATTTCAGGAAAGTTGGTTTTTGAGTTGCTGAATGCTGCTGATGAGAGAGTTCTTCTGTCAGAATCCAAGCCATTCGTTTTGGCAGGTAATGCAATAGACACAATGTCTTATCAGTTTACTCCCGACGAGGAGGTAAAGGACTATATCTGTAGAATATATGCTGTTGGAGAGAACTTCAATGACGGGGAACAGCATCCTCTTCCTGTTTTGCCAAACAAGTCAGAAATAACCGTTACTCATGTAATATCACAGGACGGCCCTGGAACAGAGAATATCGACACCGCTGCGCTCTTGCCTGAAGGCAGTACGCGAAAGCGGCTTTCTCTTCAGTATACAAACAGCTCTATATGGTTGGCTATTAAAGCGTTACCAGCAATGACCGACTATGAGGCAGACAATGCCATATCCGTTGCCGTCTCTTTGTATTGCAATTTCCTGACTGCTCACTTACAAGAAAGAGTTAGCAAATATGGAGAAATTCCCACCACAGCTGCTCCGGATTCAGAAAGAACGGCCAAGAAACTTATCGGAAAACTAAAGAAACTTCAAGGTCCTGGCGGAGGATTCCGATGGTTCAAGGGTATGCCGGAATCGCTATACATGACAACAGAGATTGTTATGCATATGTGCCGCTTGCAAAAGTTCACAGGCAAAGCCATCGATAAACTGGATGACATGACAAAACGGGCTTTCGAATTCTGCGACAGGGAGATGATTAGCCAAGTTAAGGAGTTGCAGAGGCGTGAGGAAAAAGGCGAAAAGATTTACATGCCTACCTTCACTTTACTGCAGCATTTGTACAATTGTGCTATTACCAATAGAGAACTGTCATCGGATGCAAAGAAAGCATATCAATACCTTATTCCCCTGTTGAAGAAAGACATTCACGAACAGACTATTCGTGAGAAAGCCATGTCTGCTGTAATCCTTGAATATAGCGGTGAACATGACAGGGCAATAATCTATGCAGAGAGCCTTCGCCAATATACGAAGAATGATGATGAGCGTGGTAGGACTTTCGACACTCCAAGGGCAACATTCTCCTGGTATAGTTACAAGATTCCTACGCATGTTGCTGGAATGGAGGCATTATACATGCTTTGCCCTGATGACAGAACAACATTTAGGGAGATGCAGAAATGGCTGTTGAACGAAAAACGCACTCAGAAGTGGGATACGCCCATCGACTGCGTCAATGCTGTCCATGCACTACTCCTTGATGCTGATGAATACTTGTTGAATGATGGCTCTGCTTTATTCTATGTAGACGGAGAAAGGCTTGACGTTGGCAGTCAAGGTAACGAAGGCTTTGTTGAAACAGAGATGGTCGCATCAACTACGAACTTGTCAATAGAGAAACACTCCAAAGGCATTTCGTGGGGTGCTGTCTTCGCACAATTTCTACAGCCTTTGTCTGATGTGGCGTCACTAGGCAGTGGCATGACCATCAAAAGAGAAATTCTAACCGACAAAGAAGAACTGCACGTTGGTGACAGGATCAGAGTCAGGTTGACATACACCTGTGAGCGAAATTACGATATGGTTACTGTCATTGATTCAAAAGCTGCATGTATGGAGCCTGTCGAGCAACTTTCCTGGAGCGACAGCTTTAAGAATGTATCACCACGTGATACAGAGGTTCGGTATTCATATTACGGCCTTGGACAAGGCACTCACTCCATTGAAACCGAATACTACCTGGATCGTCCAGGCACCTATGAGATAGGAGTGGCTACCATTGAATGTGCCTACGCACCAGAATTCAGAGCTGTATGTAAGTCTCAGAAATTGAACGTTTTAAAATAAACCAGCATGTCAGAAGAAAGGAAAACCGAAAACATATGGAATGCTAAAAAGATTCTATATAATTATATTTACAATTCAGATGAAGATGGATGTCTGCCTAATGTGGATAGCCTGAAAGATTCGTCATATAAGATTAGGCTTAAAAGGCTGTATGCTGTGTTGAGGGCTTATGGAAGGGAGCCGGAATGGTTTTATCGAAGTGAAGAGTTCCCGTTTGAATATCGTCACAAATGTTGTTGCCTACTTAGTAACACACGTTCCGAAGAGAAAAAGAATGAGTTACGCGAGTTGGTCAAACACAAATTAAGGAAAGACTTTAGATTTGATTATATTGCTTCGTTCGTAGATGATCCCGATTTTCTTAAATCTGGGACGGACATTGTTTTTAGGAAACTAATAGAGTACAGAAAGAAAATATATGCGGTTGAAAATATCTGGTCTGGAATGATGGAATGTAGCAGGTCCGTAGGTGTGATTTATCAGGTCACGAAGGACATGACTTGTGAATACATCTATCCAATGTGCCAGATTATTGACAGAATGCTTATCCTTCTTATGGGAGATGATTATGACAAGACTTTCAATACGGATGAGCTAATTCAATATGGATATCCAAATGTGACAGACGAAGAGCTTGAACAGATGGTTAGGGAAGAATGGGACTAACGTTTGGATTGTGAAAGACGCACAGGAAAGGGTAATACATTCGACAAGTGTAATCAAGATTTAGAAACTATATCCATAGTGAGACAAGAACAAAGAAAAAGGTAATAGAAGAACCAAGAATATGAGTATAAAAAAAGGCATCAAATACGCAAGTAGAATAGTTTTTGCTTGTTTCGCTTTTTGGGGAGTTTTACTACTTTTAGGAGCAGCCATGCCTACTGTAGGCGAAGGACCCTGTGAAGCAGGACAAGAGGAATGGAGCAGGACGCAATGTGGACTGTTTTCTGCTGCGTCTCTTATCTGTTTCTGTCTTGTTTGGTACAAAACACAAGAATGGTGAAGAATATGAAAAAACTGATGTTAGGAATCATTATCCAGTTACTTGTGTTGTCATTCTGCATGCCTACACTCATCGGGTGTCGTGAGAATGTAAAAAGTGATGCAGGTTCGTTATCGTCCTTCACTCATGAACCATGCAATGCGGTGTATCATTGGAAGACGGTGTTGAATCCGAATGCTTATGAGATGGACTTCATGAAAAAGCATCATGTGAAAAGAATGTATGTGAAGTTCTTTGATGTAAGTACGGACAACCTTTATGACGGAAAAGGCGAGCAGCCGGTTCCTATCGCAACAACCATATTCAAGGAGAACTCAAAGCAAATAGCAGAGAATCGTATAGAGATTGTGCCAGTTGTGTTTATCACAGTAGAGGCATTGAGGCTGAAAAAGCCACTTTGTAATCGTATTGTCCAGCGTGTAGATGACATGTGCAAGGCGAACCATATAGAGTACCAGGAAATACAGTTGGACTGTGACTGGACGCAGGAGACAAAGGAACTGTTCTATGCTCTTTGTCAGGAAGTAAGGCAAAAGATGCACGAAAAGGAAAAAGGGTTGAGCGCAACCATTAGGTTGCATCAGCTACGAGACACTTTACCGGACATTGACTATGGAGTGCTGATGCTTTATAACACAGAGAGCCTATATAATCCAAATGTCAAGAACTCCATTCTGAGCAGCCAGGCTGTTAAGGAGTATATGCCTCATGCAAAGAGCGACAAGCATCTGGACTTTGCCTATCCGACCTACGAATGGACACTCTGGTTCAAAGACAATCAGTTTATGGGTATACTACCGCAAGGGGAGTCTTCTGACATCGAGGGTACTTTACGCCATGAGACGAGTGAGTATAGTGAAATCATCGAAACCAAGCACATCCTCAAAAAGGAACTGAAGGATATCGGATATCCCTCTTCCACTATTACTAAAGTTTCCCACCCTCAGAAATTCCCAATAAAATAACGGTTTCTCGAAAATTTGTTGTATATTTGCATTTGCTAAAAGTACAATAGGCACAGCAAATTAACAAGAACCGTTATGGATGCAAAATTAGACAAAATT
>JAEEGL016471670.1_pt1 | contig 11787 bp, 10 predicted proteins | sample 9134231 | NCBI WGS metagenome assembly JAEEGL01 (sample SAMN16246548, study PRJNA631951) | gut metagenome | biome: gut microbiome; feature: rumen; material: fiber-attached | host: Bos | place: Iran: Karaj | collected 2018-10 | reverse complement strand
GCCATGAAGAATGCCTGGGAGACTTTCCTCCATCATGCGGAACCGGGCAAAGCACCATTGATCGGCTATGGTATGAAGACGGACGCGCGCACGGCATGTCTCGTCAATGGCTACAATGCGCACTGCCTTGAACTTGACGATTGACAGCGCTTCGCCATGCTCCATCTGGGAGCGTCCGTAATTACCGCCCTGCTTTCAGCCGCTTCCGTCAACAATATTTCAACTGACGATTTTCTCCGCGTGACAATAATGGGCTACGAGGCCGCCTGCCGTCTCGCTGTTGCCATTCAGCCAGGACACAAGAAAAAGGGTTTCCACGCAGCGGCAACCTGCGGGACAGTCGGAGCCGCTGTCGCCGTCGCGTTCGCTTTAAGGATGAATGCAACACAATTGAAGACTGTTTTGTCGGCGGCTGTCGCAAGTGCGGCGGGCATGTTGGAAATACAGGAGCAGGACTCACAGTTGAAGCCATACAATCTCGGCCGTGCGGCCATGGACGGACTCACGGCTGCTGCCATGGGATTCACGCCCATGCGCGGTCCGGATGACATGCTGGACGGCGATCGTGGCTTCTTCAAGCTGTTCACAGATGAATACAATCTGGAAAAATTGATCTTGCAGACTGATTATTTCGAAATGGAGCGCATCTATGTGAAACCCTACGCGGCCTGCCGCCACTGTCATTCCGCCATCGAGGCCGCACTTGCGTTACGGGACAAAATCAAGCCGCAGGACATCTCGCGGATTCTTGTGAAGACGTACAAACTGGCTATCAAGGGGCATGACCATATAGTGATAAAAAGTTCCCCATCCGCGAAGCTCAGCATTCCATACAGTGTCGCCGCGGCATTGATTCTTGGGCAGGCCGGCCTCGAGGCCTTCGCCGAAAAGACGGTTGCACGCCACGACATTCTCGAACTTGTTTCCAAAGTCACCGTGGAGGAGGCCCCCTGTCCAACCATCCTCCCGCCTGACGCCCGTTACGCAACAGTTGTCGTTACAGCAAAAAACGGTGAGGAATTTTCATATTCCGTTGATTACGCAAAAGGCGCCCCGGAGAATCCCATGTCACGAGAAGACATGACGGACAAAATCCAGTCGCTTCTGGCCTATGCGGAATGCGACGAGAAACTTGTCGGACAGTGCCGTGCGTTGCTTGATGACGATATTGACATGAGCCTGCTGCAGTCTTTATTATGAGAACCTAAAATATAAAAGGAGACATGCGAATGAACAGCATGGAGAAGACTCGTGCGTTTTTGAAATCCATCGGCCTTCCAGGCGGTGACGCCTATGACCTGCCGACTTCCGAAAAGAGATTTTCGGACGGAGGACAATATCGTTTCGAAGTTCCCGGCATCCAAGGTCCCGCCGTCATGGAGGCGCTTCTGGAGGCCATTGACAATTACGGTCTCTATCTTCATCGCGTGACGCAGACAAAAGGCATCATGTTTTTGAGTGACTCGGACATCACCAAAATGGTAAACTTGGCAAAGGACGCAAAGACGGATCTGATTCTCGCCATCGGGCCGCGCGCCACAACGGACACGAGCGCCTCCGTGAACACGCCGGAGGGCGTCCGCATGGGCTACCGCCTCCGTGGGCAGGAGCAGATCGTCCGCGCTGTCGAAGATGTGAAGCGGGCGGCAGCGCTTGGTTGCAAATCGTTTCTAGTCTATGACGAAGGCTGTTTGTGGCTACTCAACGAAATGCGTAAAGCGGGCGAACTTCCGACGGACTGCAAGTTCAAGGTTTCGGCCCATGCGGGGCATGGTAACCCATGCTCCGCGAAGCTACTGGAGAGCATTGGCGCCAATTCCATCAACCCCGTACGGGACATTCAGCTCCAGATGCTTGCCGCCATGCGGCAAGCCATAGACATTCCTATCGACATCCATACGGAGAACCCGCAATCCACGGGCGGCTTCATCCGCCATTATGAAGTTCCGGAGATGATTCGCGTCGCGGCCCCCATCTTCTTGAAAACTGGTGGTTCCGTGGCCCAAACACACAGCTGGGAGAGCACAGTCGATGATGCGAAGAAACGTGCAAAACAAGTATCGCTTGTCAAACGCGTGATCGACGCATATTATCCAGAGGCAATCCAATCCCCGAAGGGTTCCTTGTAAAAACATTCCCTACGATTAATCATGAGACACCATCTTTATAATCCAACATTCCAATTTTTTAAAGAACCGGAACATTTCGACAAGAATACCGACCGTTCGCTTCTTCAATACTGCCTCGGCGCCACCATGTACATGCCTGGCACTAAAGATTTTGCGCAGGCGATCCTGACCCAGAAGTACAAAGGCTTGACGTCCATGGTCCTCTGTTTTGAAGACGCCTGCAAGGAAGAAGATGTGCCGTCGGCAGAGCAGAATTCAATTCACCTTTTGGATATCATCGGAAAAGCAATCAGCCATGGGAATTTCTCCTTCGACGACTTGCCGCTGATTTTCTTCCGCGTACGTAACATCGAGCAATTCAAACATTTCGGGGCCATGCTGAAACCAGAGCACCTAAAGCTCATAACAGGTTTCAACTTTCCGAAATTCAACATGTCTAACGCCGGAGCCTATCTCTCGCATCTGAAGGATATGAATGGGCAGTTCCATGAAATACTGTACGGCATGCCTATCATAGAGGACCGCCGTGTCGCCTTCAAAGAAAGCAGGATGCAGGAGCTTCTCGGCATCCGTAAGATTGTGGACGAATACAGAGATCTTATCCTGAACATCCGCGTCGGGGGAACGGATTTTTCAGCCTGTTTCGGCGTTCGTCGCGGTATCGAGTATTCCATCTACGATATTATGACCGTGCGAGACTGTCTCATGGACATCCTGAACGTCTTTTCGCGCGACAATGACTACACGGTCTCCGGCCCAGTCTGGGAGTATTTCCGAGCCAACAAGAGCATGAAATTCTCCGATGAAACACCAGGCGCTGGAATGAGCATCAAAGGAACCTTACTGAAGCGGCCATTCATCGTCAATGATGCTGTAGACGGTCTTATGCGCGAGCTTGTCCTAGATCAGGCAAACGGCTTCATGGGAAAGACATGCATCCATCCATCGCACCTGAATTTCATTAACGGCATGCTTGCTGTGACGAAGGAGGAATATATTGATGCGGAACAAATCCTCCATGCATCCGGTGGTGTCGTGAAGGGGACCAAGGGCATGAACGAAATCGGGCCGCACCGATGCTGGGCGGAGAAGATTGAAATGCGCGCACGGGCCTATGGCGTCATCGAAAACGAAACCAGCTACTTCGATTTGTTCGGAGTGAATTGACAGACGTATAAATGATTGCATCTGTCAATCGTAAAACATATATCAAAACTGACACACTAAAGTCAGCGTTTGTTGATTGACTATGAAGGAAATAACCACACCGATTGATGACAATATAGTTGCCAAACTTGAAGTGGGCGACATGATTTATCTATCAGGCGTCATCTACTGCGGACGAGATGCCGTCCTACCGAAACTTGTCAAAATGTCCCATGACGGCACAATTGGCACACTGGACGTAAATCTGCAAGGCAGCGTAATTTTCCATACTGCAGTCAGTACCGCAGGCGTTGGACCGACGTCCAGCAACAAATTGGAGATCGAATCCAGCATCGCCCCACTTTCAGAAGCGGGCGTTAAGTTGCATCTGGGAAAAGGCGCCATCCATGCGGAGACGATTACGGCATTGAACAAATTCAACGCCGTCTATGCGGTCATCCCCCCCGTGACCGCCCTGCTCGGTGCCAAGACTCTTGAACAACGGCTTGTCGCGTTTCCCGAACTCGGCATGGAGGCACTCTACTGCCTGAAAGTGGATCGCTATCCCGCCATCATCGCCGCCGCCCACGGAAGGAGCATCTACTGATGATGAACATGTCATATGACGAAATCGTGGAAAAAGTCGCCGCCACGCTGGTCGCGGCTGGTTCGACTTTCACGGAAGACAAAAAGGATGCCTATCGAAGGGCCATCGAGGAAGAGACGAATCCACGTGCGAAAGGGGTGCGCGAGACCATCCTCCAAAACGCGGATGCGGCAGAACGGCAGAAAAGCCCTTTGTGCGACGACACGGGAATCCCACATCTCGTTCTGGATCTGGGACAGAACGCTGTCCTGACAAGCGACCTTCTAGACGCCATCCACCAAGGCGTGGCGGATGGATTGAGACGACTGCCTGGTCGCCCCATGGGCATCATGGGCGACGATGAACAGCGCATCGACCAATCGGGTGGCCTCAATCAAGATTCCGCAGGTGTCCTGCCCGCACCGTTTCTTCTGAGACGAATGGACGGTGAAGGTCTGAAGCTCTATATTCTGATGTTCGGCGGCGGTCCCGCCATCCGCGCCAAGACGCTCCGCGTCTTCCACAAGCATGACACAAAGGTCGTTTTGGATGAAATCATCAATTGGGCGAAAGAATCTGTTGCACAACTTGGCTGCTCGCCCTGCACACTCGGCGTAGGCATTGGTCGCTCTCACTTCGAAGCCAGTTCCCTCATGTTAGGTGCTTTGGTTGATGGCAATTATTCTTGCCAAAGCAAGCTGGAAAAGCAGATTACCACACAGGTGAATGAGGCGGATATAGGGCCGCTCGGCCTTCATGGCAAACATTCCGTTTTGGCGACCTTCCTCAAGGTGGGACCACAACGTGCCAGCGGCGTGCGGATCGTCTGCCTCAGGCCGTGTTGCTGTTTCGAGCCGCGAATCGCATCGGTGGTTCTTAGTTAAAGGTAATCATCCATTTTGTTTTCCACAAACGAATGAAATATAAGCGGTTAAGTTTAGCTCATGGTATTTTCTCACGTTCGCATCAGTAAAATGATAAAATAATTATGAGTTTAAAAAGAGCAATATACAATCATTTGCCCTTGGCATTAAAATCCATCGCTTTCAAAAAGCGAATGATGGATACAATATGTGGTTACGACAAACCGTTCCGAGTCATGCTGAACGAAGCGTTTGACACATATTTGCCGGAAAACGAAAGAAATGACCAGGCTTTAATCCACAAACTAACGGACGACATCATCAAGTGCTGGCTTCAATACAAAGCCCTGCCATATGAATATTTTCTCTTCAATTTCAGAAAACGGAATGCCAGCGAGCGATGGGAGTTCGAAACCGATATGGATAGAATCGACACGCTCTGCAAAATCACGCCTCCCCAAGTCTTTGTGGAAGAGATTAAAAATAAATATAACTTCTATCTTCTGACAAAACCATATTTCAAAAGAAACGCTATAAAAATTGATAAACAATCGTCAGTCGATGAATTTGTCGATTTCATCCATAAACACGGAAGTGTCTTTATCAAACCGCTGGATACTTCTAAAGGGGAAGGGATCCGTTCGTTTGCATACATCGATGATGAAAGCTCCAGACATTGTTTTTCTGAATTGCAGGAAGAGCATCCTGCTTGGATTGTAGAGGAACGCATCCGCCAGGCAGCAGAAATGGCGCAATGGAACGAAAGTTCCGTCAACACGGTCCGTGTGCCAACATTTTTATGCAACGATAAATTCACGGTAATCTGGACGCGAATGAGAACTGGCAAGAAAGGCGCCATTGTCGATAATCTTGGATCGAACGGCATTGTCGTGAGCGTAGACCCGCAATCTGGAACACTAACATCCGATGGGTTCGACAATTCGAACAACCACTTTGAAGCACATCCCGACTCGGGGCTGAAATTTAAAGGCTGGAGAGTACCCAAATGGGACGAATTACTTCAAACGGTCGAAGAACTTCATCGGAATATCTTCGGCAAGCATGTGTATATAGCATGGGATTTCGCCTTAACAGATGATGGATGGGCACTTGTGGAAGGCAACTGGGGGCAGTTGCTTGGGCAGCAAACGACCACCCAAATAGGTGTGAGACGAAAGTTTCATGAATTGGTAGGAGACCATGTCTGAAAAAAATGATCTCAAGAAAAAAGCTGTCTCGGGAATAATCTGGACATCAATCTCGAAGTTCTCAGGCATAGGAATCCGTTTTATTTCAGGCATAATCTTAGCTCGCTTATTAAAGCCCGAAGATTATGGTTGCATTGGCATGTTGTCCATTTTCATGGTGATTTCAAGCTCTTTTATTGACTGTGGTTTTGCTTCTGCCCTCATTCAGAAAAAGAGACCAACACAAGAAGATTACTCCACCATCTTTTTCTTTAACTTGGCAATGTCATTGCTGATGTATGCTATCCTTTTTTTGTTCGCACCAACCATTGCCAGATTCTACCAGATATCGTTGTTATCTTCGGTGCTGAGAGTTCAGGGATTGAGTTTGATAATAGATTCCCTTTCTAGTGTCCAATTTAATCAATTGAAGAAGAATTTCCGCTTTAAAAAAATAACAATCGTATCTTTGGTGGCTTCGGTCACTTCACTTACGATTTGCATATTCTTGGCATATAAAGGATTTGGCGTCTGGGCACTTGTCAGTATGAATTTAATGAGTACAATCATACCGGCTATTATTTATTGGACGACAAATAAATGGTTTCCGTTGCTGGTATTTTCCAAGGATTCTTTCAGAGAATTGTTTAAATTCGGGAGCTTTATGTTTTTGTCTCATCTTGTCAATCAATTCGGTTCAAAGTTATCGCAGTTGATGATTGGGAAGATTTATAGTCCAGCTGTACTGGGATATTATACAAAGGCTTCCTCTACAGAGAATCTTGCCTCTCATAGCATTTCATCCGTATTGTCACAAATAACGTATCCTTTGTACGCAGAGGTTCAGGATGACAAGGTTCTGCTTGGCAATATGATAAAACGATTGACTCAAACGATTGCCTTTATAACATTTCCGTTGCTGTCACTGCTTATGATAATCGCAAAACCTATATTTTTATTGCTTTATTCCGAGCGATGGTTGCCTAGTGTTCCGTATTTTCAGGTTTTGTGCTTTTGCGGTATTGCCATTTGCCTACAATCTATTAATACACAGTCCATCGCAGCCATCGGGAAAAGCCGTGCGATGTTTGGTTGGACATTGCTGAAACGTTCGACTGGTTCGACATTGATTGTCGGCGGCTTGCTGCTATGGGGGATGAAGGGACTGCTGGCAGGATGTATCCTTTACACATGGTTTTGTTATTTTGTCAATATTGGATTAGTTTCAAAATACGTCGGTTACAAATGGCATAGGCAATTGCTTGATCTAACTCCCACTGGCAGTGCGGTATTTGTTATTTCACTCATAACATATTTTTCAGTATGGTTATTGCATTTGAATAATGTTTATATTGATGGCCTATTGAAAGGGATTGTATTTGTTCTGTTATTCTTGGGGTGGTCATTGATTTTTAAACCTGACTCATATCAATATGCCTTGAGCCTTGTTCCTTCAAAATTCAAATTTTGGGAGCGGGAACAAAAATGAAAATCGTTTACAAAGGCGATATATACAGTCATGAGGCTGTTTGCCAATACCGGCCTTGCATGTATTCATTTCATTTGTGATCTCGTTGAAGAGAAGAGGTATGCATTTTTGATACATATTGGTATGCTTAATTAAAGGAACGATGAGTGTATGATACGGATCGGATGTCCGCAAATTGAAACAAGAGAAGGCAAGACATACTTAAAGGCATTCATAAAGAATGACATAGAAAATGTCAATGAATGGCTGTGGTATGCCACAGATGAAGACCATGGCAAATACTTTTGCTCAGATTTGTCAGACGCCTTTGTTGTGCCGATGATACTGAGAGCCGTGAAGACTCACCAGGATATCTTTGTGGAGTCGGCTATGTCAGAAAGATTGTTCCATAACCTGAACGAATCCGTGTTTCATGCACTTGGCAAAGCATACGAAAAGAAAGTCGGAGAGAAGCATGAGGATGTGATAAAGATTCATTGTGACAATCTTATTTCAAAAAGTTATGAAAACAATGATTCTGTTGGAACAGGATGTTCACTTGGTGTTGATAGCTTTGCCGTCATCAAGCATTATTTCCTTGACAATAATTGCCTATCATCATATAAAATCACCCATTTGACATTATTCAATGCAGGGGCATTCGGTGCAAGGAATGTTGAAGCTGTTCGAAAATCTTTTTACAAAGAGATAGAGAGGGTCAAGGCCTTTGCAGAACATCTTAATTTACCTTTTATATGGGTAGATTCCAATACCAGGTTGTTTTTACCAGAAAAAAGCTTTGATTGCTGTCATACGTATCTAAATATGGGAATTGTGCTCTCAATGCAGAAGCTGTGGCGAAGATATCTTTATGCTTCAGGGTATTCTGTCGATAATATGGTATTTGATATTGATGATAGTGCTAAATATGAACCATATTTAATTCCAATGCTGTCCACAGAAAGTACAGAGCTTGTTTCCGCAAATATGAACATGCGTCGCAGCGATAAAGTTGAGTACATTGCTGATGACAAGCTCGTTCAGGAAAACTTATATGTATGTTTGAAAGAGCAGATACAAAATAATCCTCAATCAACAAATAAATACCATGGAAGCTATTTAAATTGTGGACAATGCAAGAAATGCCGTCGAACGATGCTTCAATTGGAAATCCTTGGGAAACAAGATCTTTTTAGAAATATTTTCGATTACGGGAAATGGCCGGAAGAACGGGAGCAATATATTGCTGACGTTGTCGCTGGAAAAGACACGAATCTTATGTATCGCAACTTGTATGAATCAATGCAGGAACATCATTACCCTATTCCTCGAATCAAACCCAAGGCCTTATCAAAGCGGATCTATTCGAAATTACGCTCAATCATAAAAAGATTATACAAGCTTTGCCATACCAATCCATAATCTGCTCTTTTTTACAACAGATAACACCAATAATAACATATGATTAAGAAAATATACCATTACCTGATTTCATTACCGTCGATAAAACGAATTTTGCATCCACAAAAATATAGGACTGTTGGCTTTTTTCTTCAATATTTGAAAGAAAAAGGCTGTGATGTCCAGCTGAATGATAAAGGAAAAGAAAATAGTAACAAAGCCATTATGGAACTTTGTATTTTAGATTCGGCATTTGAGTCATTCAGTTTTTCTTCTGAGAATGCATGCATGGTTGAGACAAGGCAGAATGCAGAAGATGCGGTTCGCAAAGGAGCTGTTCTTCTTATCACCCATGACAATTTTGAAGAATTTCCATGTATGGTAACCGATAATCCATTGGCGGTATTCGCTAAAATGGGAAGATATTACCGGGATCTACATGAAAATGTAAAAGTCGTCGCCGTATCAGGAAGCATTGGCAAGACGACGACAAAGAACATGATAGGCGAAATATACAAGACAACGTACCAGACATATTATAATCCCAGCAATGCCAATACGCGAAGGTCAGTCATTCAGGCTGTACAAAATATTCCATCTGGAACCGAAAGAATGATTCAAGAAATACATGAGGGCAATCCAGGCAAAACACAATATATTTCTGAAATGATTCGACCGGATATGTTTGTGATTACCTCCATAGACAAATCGCATTTCATGAAATTTGAAAATGAAGATAAAATTGTTGAAGAAGTATGCTCTATTGCCAAACACATGCCCAAGAACGGGACGGTTATTGTAAACATTGACGAATTCAATCGATTTGATTTGCTGAACGGTCAAAAAGTCGTTACAATATCAGAGAAAAATAAAGATGCAGACTTTTTGGTACAAGATATATGTACATCAAAAATTGGTTTGTCTTTTTCAATCATTTTAAAAGAAAATGGTGCTAGATATCAAATAACTTTAAATAATATTTATGCAGAACATAATGCAATATGTGCATTATATGCTTTTGCCGTTGCGGCTTGCGATGGCATATTGCCGGAGAATATTGTAAAAGGACTGGGGAAATATAGAACAGAGGGAATAAGACAAAACGTTGTCCATACAAAAGACAATATCATTGTGTATGCAGATTGCTATAATGCCATTGAAAAAAGCATCAAATCAGCGATAAACGGTGCAGACTCAATTCCTGCTGAGGGAAAACGTATTGCCGTGCTGGGAGATATCAAAGAAACCGGTTCGTTAGCTTCTGAGATGCATGCCAATGTGATACAATTTGTGATTAACTCAAAATTCGATTATTTGATCACCATTGGCGATCAAATGTGCAATGCAGTTGATTCGATTAAAAACAATGGTAAACTTGATATCCAAAAATGCAAATCTCTGGATGAAGTGACAACGCTACTTAAAGAAATAATGAAGAGTGGTGATTTAGTATTATTCAAGGCCAGTCGTACGATGGAGCTTGAAAAAGTCATAAAAGCTTTATGGCCATCAGAGATATTTTAATTGTCTAATTTTTCAACAATTAACATGAAACTCGTTTTCTGTGGAGACATTATGCCTGGTGGGGTATTGCCCTATCAGAAAACATATATTGATGAAAATTTGCTTTCATATCTTCGTCATTTTGATTTGAGAATCGCGACGTTAGAATGCGGGATAGGCACGAATATCCCCTTCGACAATCAAAAAATGGATAGCAATAAAAGTATTGTTTATGCCAGAAACGAAGACTTATTCCGTTTACATGAAATGGATATAAATGTCGTCTCACTTGCCAACAATCATGCTTTCGATCTTGGGCTCGAAGGTTTTGAAAACACAATAAGCAAATTAGACAACATGGGAATCAGATATTGCGGTGCAGGTCATAATTTACAGGAAGCAAAAAGGCCAGCTGTAATAAATATGGGTGGGAAGCAAATTGCTTTCATAGGCTGCATGCTTGATTATCCTAGACCTGTCATATTTCATGTGGCAACAGATAATAGCTATGGTGTATATAAAGTAAATATCGATATTTTAATGAAAGATATTATGGATGCCAAGCAAAAATACGATTATGTAGTTGTGATGCCTCATTGGGGCATAGAGCATTCATATTATCCTCCACGATGGTGTAAGGAATGTGGTTACAAGATGCTAGAGGCTGGGGCCGACCTTGTTATTGGAAGTCATCCTCATATTATTAATCCAGTTATAAAACATCATAGTAAATATATATATTTTAGTTTAGGCAATTTTTTATTTCCAGACAAATGTATGCAACCGCCTAGACCAATGTATTATCCGTCTTCATCAACTGAACTCAAATCACTCAAGAGAGTATGGACTTATCCATCAAAAATCAAGGAAGCTGTTGTTGCAGTATGGAGGGGCAGGAACAGAATTGGCATGGTTGCAGAAATAATCCTTAACAATAGAAACAAGTTAAAAGGTTCCTACAAGCTTGTTTTATTGGATGCAAACAATAATTTGCACTTATATAAAAGCATCTTATATAGATTTCGCTTAAACATTTTAGCAGCTCTAATTCATTTCCCATACTATAGTAAAATTCGACGACTCTTGGAATCAAAATATAACATATTTGGAAAATTCTTAGATCGAAATAAAATCTTTAATGTACCAGTTCAAGCAGAAGAATATGAATAATCCGAAATTACTGAATGTATATTCAGTAATGAAATTCAAATAATTAAACTGAACCATTTATCTTATGACAACCTAAGATGAATAGTTCAGACTAAATCACTTTTATTTTTAACTACATACGGAAGGGCCCGCGCCATGAATCGCAAATAATTCATGGCGCGGGCTCTTTCGTATATCCGATATCGATTTTACCCAATAATCTTGAATTTCTGAACATCGACCAGCCCGCAATCCGTCAATTTCAAAAACGGAATGACGGGCAATGGAAGGAACGCCAGCATCATAAATGGTTCATGCAATGACGTTCCTGTCAATTTTGATGCCGCACGAACAG
>JAEEGL015883352.1_pt1 | contig 11787 bp, 13 predicted proteins | sample 9134231 | NCBI WGS metagenome assembly JAEEGL01 (sample SAMN16246548, study PRJNA631951) | gut metagenome | biome: gut microbiome; feature: rumen; material: fiber-attached | host: Bos | place: Iran: Karaj | collected 2018-10 | reverse complement strand
TGGCTGCCCGTCTTGTTAATGAACGCATAGACAAGGCATATGTATCCACGATGGGCAGGGCTATGGATACTGCGGCCCCGACTCTTAAGGCCAAGGGGATGGAGGCTGTATACTGCGAATGGCTCAGGGAGTTCTCAGGCAGGTGGATAGAGAGACCCGATAAGGGAAGGCTTCACAATATCTGCTGGGACTGGCTGCCGCAGGACTGGACAGGCCGTGAGCAGCTGTACAGATATGATGAATGGTATGATGAGCCGGTGATGGCAGCAGGCGGAATGAAGGAATATCAGGCTGAGATCACCGGAGCATTTGATGAGATGCTCGCATCGCATGGCTATGTAAGAGACGGGCATATGTACCGCGTAGAGCATGCCAATGAGGATACCATAGCGCTCTTCAGCCACTTCGGAGTCGGGTGTGTACTCATAGGACATTTGATAGGAGCTTCTCCCATGCCTCTGTGGCAGGGATTCTGTGCAGCTCCGACATCGGTGACTACCATATATACCGAGGAGAGAAGAGAAGGGATCGCATCCTTCAGGGTAGCCTGCTACGGGGATACCACGCATCTGCATGACGGCGGAGAGCCCGTATCATTCTCGGCCAGGTTCTGCGAGATGTACAGTAACGAAGATGAACGGCATGATTGATATTATAGATCATTATTCTTCGTTTCTGCCTTGCAGCGAAAGTGCGTATGATCGACAGGGCATTGACGATATTCTGTTTAGGCTGTACTATGTCTAAAAGGGATGTGATCTGAAAGAGAGGCAGGGGTTTATGAAGATTGGATTTAACAGAAATACGGTTTTATTCGGCATAATAGCGATATGCAGCGTGGTACTTATAATATACGGGGCGACCGGAGTTAATGGAGCCAAGAGCATCAAGAGTATAACTGATCTTGAGCGCAGCGACATTAAGAAGGGACAGTTTGTCGACCTGTCAGAACTTGAGATTGTGCCGTATTATACGACTGAAGACGGTTCTACGGTGAGCAACAAAGTGAGGTCGACCACGGTAGGACTCTCCATAGACCGGGACTATGTGCTGGCTGCACTTAAGGATAACGGCTATATGTATGTAATGCTTAAGAATCCTACAAACGGTTCGACAAGCGACGTTAAGGATACGGAGGGCCTTGCCGGAGAGATCTCCGGAGCCTCATCCAAGTTACCGGATATGGATGTATATGCACTTAAGGATTCCGATACGAAGATAACGGAAATGGTGATCAAGGAGTTCGATCTGGATAAGAGAAAGGCTATGCTTATTCCGGGAATATTCCTTTTCCTGTTGTCAGCAGTGATGATCGTAATACAGAAGCCGTACTAAACGATATCAGATAAACAGCATTATAAAACCCCGCAGACAATTGTGATTGAATGTCTGCGGGGTTCTTATTATGTCATAAACCCGGACCGATTACAGATCAAAGGATCTGCAACTCAGGTACTGTCTGAGCTTTAGAGCTTGAAGAATCCGATCTCTTCAGAAAGCTTAGATGATACGTCACGTAACGACATGGCACTCTCTGAAAGGGATTCTGCGGTAGAAGATAAGCCTTCCATAGCGGAGCCTGTCTCTGCACTGTTTGCTGCGTTCTCCTCGGAGATGGCTGTAAGGGAACTCATCGCATCCATTACGACATCCTTGGCACTTACGCAGGAATCCACGTTTACTGAGATCTCTCTGATCTCCCTGGCAGTATCTTCGATATCCTCGATCATCTCGTTGACACCGTTTGCCGTAGACTCGATGACCTTTTGCTGTTCGCTGTTGGTCTTCTGTACATTCTCGGCCATATCAACAGCTGCCTGAGATTCTGTTAAGAGAGCATCCATCTCAGAACGGATGGTGTTGGCAGATTCATTGGACTCAGTAGCCAGCTTACCGATCTCTTCAGCAACGACCGCGAACCCTCTGCCTGCTTCACCGGCACGTGCGGCCTCGATCGATGCGTTAAGAGCCAGGAGGTTGGTCTGATCTGCGATAGCGGATATGGAATCAACCATTCCGTTAATCTTGCTGATCGTATCACTGGTTGTATTGATCTTCTCAGATATATTGTTGATAGCTGAGTTCATGTTCTCGGAACTCTTCATAAGCTCTGAGAGATTGTCTGCAGAAGACTTGGAAGCATCCTGCATCTTGGCAGCGATCTCGGTAAGGTTATTCGTTGATGACTGAACTGCATTAACGGATTCCTCGATCTTCATCATGTTCTGCGTAGCACTCTGTATCTCATCAGCCTGATGAGCGGCACCGTTGGAGATATCGTTAACCGTTCTCGATACATTGCCTGTATTGTTGGACATCTGCTCAGAAGTCTTGGACAGTTCGTCTGATGCTCCGTCAACATTGGATGCACCCTTGTAGATCTCAGAAACGGTCTGTTTTAACTTATGTATAACGTTGTTCGCATTAGTGGTCATCTCTCCGAATTCGTCATTCCTGTCAGAGAAGCCTTCGATCTCAACGAATCGTCCGTCAGCCAGAGCCTCAAGAGAAGCACCGATGGCATGTACGGGATTACTTATATTGTTAGAGAACATGATCGCTATGATGATACCTGCGATCACAAATGCAACCGAAAGACCGATCTGTACGATCAAAGTCTTATAAACAGCCGTAAGGGCAACTTCCTTAACTCTGCATGATGCAACTACCCATCCGCAGATATCTATCTTAACCCATGAAATGATCCATGTATCGCCCATGAAATCAGAGGTATAGAAACCTTCGGTCTTATCGCCTCTCGAATCGGTATAGAAGGGATTCTGATCCTGCTTCTCGGGATCCTCTACATTCAGCTCACGAAGCGAATGGGCAACAACGGTACCGGTCCTGTCGACCATAACTATCTCCTGTCTGTCCTGAGTAACCTCTTCGGCCAGAAGATCGTGCAGTACCATCAGATCGTAGTTTCTCTGCACCATACCCAATACGGTCTTGTTATCCGTATCAAACACGGGAACAGCGAAAGTCGATATACACTTGCCGGTTGTCTTGGAGACGTTCATATCAGAGATAAATACATTGCCGGCAATAGCTTCCTTGTAATACTCTCTGTCGGAAACATCAACCAACTTACCTGTAGATCTCAAAACCTGCATTCCGTCGGCACCTGAAAGAGCGGTTGAATTGCCGTCGGCCAGGGTCTCATCGATGATCTGCAGCTGACGGATGATGGCCTCGCTCTCAGCTTCACCGGCTGCTTCTCCCTTAAGATAAGCTATGGTTGACGGTGCAGCGGCAAAAGTCTTCAACGCTTCCACGTTGGTCTCAATAATGTTATTGATCCTTTCCTCAACTATCGATGCCTGCGCTGCATTTGTCTCATATGCACTGTCTGTTGCCGTGTTGATCGTATTGACCGTACTCACTATGGACGATACGAAGAGCGGTATTACTACAAGTGCAGCCATTATCAGTACAAGCTTGGACTTGATCTTGCCCGTTTTGGTTCCGGCGGGCTTTGCTTTTTGATCCTTCATAAATGCCTCCTTTTTATGTGAAGACAGGTGCGCCTATATACCTGCCTGTCACAAATAGAAATATTAATACTATTTTACCATATATTTGCTTTTTGGATGAAAGAATATGAGATAAATGTGGGATTGTTTTAGGGAAACATATGCGGAAGAATTGCGCACAATGCGTGTGGCGCGGAGCGGTCTGCGTAAGTACGGTTCAGATCTGTACCCGCCTGATATCTCTGTGCGGATTGACTTCAGACAGTCCGACTTCGGCTATCCTGCCGGTAACGGGCGTAAAACCCGCTCTCATTATCTCCAGAGCCTTAAGCATCTGTTCAGGCTCCAGTCTCTTGGCAAGCGTGATATGGGGCATCCAGCTGTCAGCTGAGTAGTAGCGGTTAATGGAGACTTCTTCAACATACTTATAGATCTGTTCCAGCTGCGATGAGAGATCCAGAAGGTATCTGTTTGGAACAGGAGAAGCATACATCACATAGGGAAAAAACTCTGCGACTGAAGCTATTATTATATCACCCTGTTTTGCCGCCCCGGAAAACTCCATAAAACCGGGCGTCAGTACATCGGGGTTTCTTGCTTCCAAAGCACAGAGGGTCATGTGCGGCGGAACGTGATTCTCCGTCATATATGTATTGCCGGTAGCCCGCGCGATCTCATCTATGTGATGCTTAAGTATGCTGTTTGTCCTGTCATCGAAATATGCAGTGATAAGATACATTTTATTCCTCAAATTATAAGAGACTTAGATAGTATATTAATTCTATCATTTATCTCGTGGGGATAGCAACATATCCGAAACCTTCTCCGGTTCCCTTCGCTCTTTGGTCTGTTTTTGAGGGTGGGATAATATGATATACTTATATATGGCTACTGTTATGGCGGTTGTATGCTCACGAGGCGGATTATATGGGGAATATGACATTTTCTGATGATTTTGAGATAAGTTCCATGGATGAACTTGTGGATGTTATAGATGAGTTGGGATTTGTTCCATTTTTCGTGAATGACATAGAGGGATTTTCAATCGAGGAGCATATAGCGGACGGATGCTGGTATTATGACAGTGATGATGGCTTCTGGCCTGCGTGGGAATGGAAGGGACCTCTCATCCGGACGATGAAATGTGCCTACGGCAAGTTCTTAAGGAATAAGGCGATGTATATCAGTCCCAAGTGGTTTCCCGATTTTGCCAATTACCGCAGGGACGGCTATGACTTCGATGCCAGATATGATGACGGTCTGGCTTCGTTCTATGACAGGGAATTGTTTGAACTGCTGGATGCTCAAGCACCGGTCATGTCAAAGGAACTGAAGCAGATCGGGAATTACGGGAAGAACGGACGCAAGGGCTTTGATACCATGATCACAAGACTTCAGAAACAGTGTTATGTGGTGATCAGCGATTTCAGATATGCCACCGACAGATTCGGAAATGAGTACGGCTGGGGGATCGCTGAATATTCGACGCCTGAGAAGTTCATGGGTAAGAAGTTTAGAAATGCCGTGTATAAGAGATCGCCGGAAGAGTCTTATGCCAGGATACTGGAGCATCTGGGAAAGATACTGCCGGATGCGGAACAGAGCGAAATTGAAAGGATATTGAGATAGCGGAGGTTGATGATCATGACTGAAAAAGAAGCAATACTTAAAAGACATTCGGTAAGATCCTATGAAGACCGTCGAATTGATGAAGAAACACAGAACCTGATCAGACAGAAGATATCCGAACTGAACACAGCGGGAGATCTGAATCTTCAGTTCATTGAGGATGCGGGCAAAACATACAATAAGATGCTTAATAAGGCAATGGGCCTGGCGTCTGCTCCGAGTGTGATCGCCTGTGTGGGAAAAGATTCCGATGACCTGGATGAGCGAGTGGGGTATTATGGGGAGAAGCTTGTGCTTTATCTTACTCAGCTCGGCCTCAATACCTGTTGGGCAGGAACCTTTAATCGCAAAAATATCGGTGCGAGTGTAGCCGATGATGAAAGGCTTGTGATCTCCATAGCCGTCGGATACGGAAAAGATCAGGGAAAGCCACATAAGTCAAAAACGGCGGAACAGGTGACTGCAGGAAAAACGGACAGGCCGGAGTGGTTCAACAACGGTGTTGAGATGGCACTTTTAGCGCCTACAGCCGTTAATCAGCAGAAGTTCACTATTACATTGAACGAAGACGATTCCGTTGATTTTTCAAGCAACGGAGGCTTTTACAGTAGTGTAGATATCGGAATAGTGAAGTATCACTTTGAGATCGGAGCCGAAAGATAGGACTCTTGTGAAGGGTATGAGGAAGATGACATACGAGTGGGGATGAGGGGTCAGTTCCTGTGGGTGCACATCCACCAATGGCTGAGATTCCTGTCATAGTAGAGCAATACTTCAGTGGGCTTGGCAAAAACAATGATCCTGCACACGAAGACAACAAAGTTACTGTGCTGATATCCGGAATCCGGAAGGTGGAAGAGAGTATCATTATTAAGTCTCTTAAACCCCTTGATGGTGTAAACATGAAACTCACCGTCCTCATCCGGGAACCTCAGGCGAAGGGGTACAATGACCCCGTTGCTCTTCATCTCGCATATGACATCTATATTGTCGAATCGGTTGTTATCGTTAGCCATACGGATACCTCGTACCGACAGTATAGAACAAATGTTCGGATGTGTAAAGAGGATATATTGGGCAGAAAAGGGTGAGCATAAATAATGAATACTACGAAGATTCCAAAGAGCTCCATAGTGGGGCTTTTTTTTGTATGGCAAAAAAAATGTACATATCCTTGAGTTATAGTCAGTCAAGAGCTTTCTTTTATTGGGCGATGCAATACGGAAGCAATATAGAAGTATTAGAGCATGAGAGTATGAGAGAACGTATAAAGCAGACATCTTTGGATGTTTATAAGAAATATAACTGATATCGGAGGTAAGACTGTTATGGGTAATACAACGGCTGCTGATGAAAGAATGATGGATAGATTAGAAAGGATGACAGAAAATGAAAGATTACTTTGAAGAAATAAAAGGATATGAAGATATCAAAAAGGAGCTCCGAGTGATCAGCGATATGCTGAACAATCAGGAGATATACAAAAAACTTGGCGCTAAGATAAATGAAGGATTGATCCTGGTTGGAGAACCCGGAACCGGAAAAACGTCGATGGCAGATTGTCTGGTGCGTTCTATCGGGAGAAAAGCATATGTGATCAGGAAAAATGACCATGATGGGGATTTTATTAGATCAATAGCAAGGACTTTTGAGGATGCAAAGCTACATGCCCCGTCTATTGTAGTTCTTGACGATCTGGACAAGTTTTCTGATAAAGGCACGACAGAAAACAATGAGGCATATGATGCGGAAGAGTTTGTGATGATCCAGTCATGTATAGATGAGACAAAGGGCTTCGATGTGTTTGTGATAGCGACCGTGAATAATATCAAAAAGATCCCGGATTCACTGCTGAGAGCCGGAAGGCTGGGAAAAAAGCTGGAAATCCGTTGCCCTAAGGTGGATGAGGCTGCCGAGATCATCAAGTACTATCTGGAAAAAGCAAATATGTATGATGGCTTGGACGAGAAGTCTATAGCAAGGATGCTTGATGGAGAATCCTGCGCAACACTAGAAAACGTTATAAATAATGCGGCCATTAAGGCAGCTTTTGCTCGACAGGAGAAGATCACGATGCAAAACATAGTCGATACGTGCTTGGACCTGATATTTGATGCACCGGAAAGCTGCGAAGAAATAACTGAAAATGTGCGGAGAAAGATAGCTTATCACGAGGCCGGACATGCGCTTGTTGGTGAACTTCTGGATCCGGGAAGCGTAAGCATAGTATCCATAAGAATAACCGATTCGGATGATTATGGCTTTGTAAGGTATTCGCGATCTGAAGAGGAGAAGAATCTGAGTGCGGAATATAACGAAGCGATCATAAAAACATCACTTGCCGGAAAAGCTGCCACAGAGTTGGTTTTTGGCGAGGCCGACATGGGAGTTAACGGAGATATGCGTAATGCATTTAGAAGGGCGGTAGTATTAGTTGATAATATGTGCATGTACGGATTTCAGAACTGGATAGAGGATGGACATGATGATTCCTCTGCTGAAAACAGGAACAGAGCGGCTGCAATGCTGTTGGAGAAGAACTATCTTGAGGTCAAAAAGATACTGGTTGATCATAGAGAACAGTTGGATAGGATAGCTGCAGAGCTTATGGAAAAGACTACCTTGGTCTATTCTGATATTCGGGCTATATTTGAGGCGGCTTAGTGTGGTAGCAATAATATCAGCGAGGTAAAACGTAAGATGAGTAAAGAGAAGAATTTCAGAAATGTACAAAAACCAAGTAGTCTGACAGTCAAGGAGGATAACCGCGAGATTAGGCTGATTTTTGATGGGAATATGATTCAAAGCAAAAACATGCAAGTGGTCGGAAATGCCTTTGAGGGATGGGCTGTTGCTGCCCGGGCCTGTACACTTGAAGAAGGTAAAGATTGCAAGATAATACTCGATGTTGTTCCTGCCGTTCACTATACAAAAGCTAATGATGAAGGTCATTTAGCGAGATTTTTATACAGGGCTTTAAGATTCTCTGAACAGTATGATTGGTTCGAACTGTCTACTTCACTGTCGAAGGAAGTTGAGGACTTTGCAGATTACCTGAAAACAGGCATATTTACAAATAATGTCGCAGGCTGCGATGCCGGCAACACTGACAGAGTAGAAGATGAAAATGCTATTGAAGAGATTCTCGCCACGGGCTGGACATTAAGAAACGTTCTTAAGGACACTGTTAATGTTGGAAATAATGATGTCTACAGACAATTGCCGGTAGGATTGTTTAAAGACGGTGTCAGTATAGAAAACTCTGTTTTTATGAGAGGAAAATCCGCAATCGACCTTTGGACATATAATGACAACGAGGTAAGTGTAATAGAACTGAAGTATAAGAACAGAATGATCGGAATCATTACAGAGATCTATTTTTATTCAAACTATATGTATGATCTGGTTACGCAGAATGACTGGTTCATAATTAACGAAACTCCGAATAAGACGCCTGCCAGAGGATACGAAAAACTAACTGTTAAGGGATACGATACAATAAACGGTATAATGATGGCAGAAAAGGATGGTTACCACCCATTAGTGAATGAAAGAAGCATCGAGATCTTGAATGGTGGGAATAACCACAATATTCGCTATTACATGAAGGAGTATACTTATAAAGGCGAGGTTTATTGACTAATTGTTGCGGTATAGCATATTTTCGAGATCTTGCCATAGATGGAGCGTATTTGCAGTTTTAAAAAGGTCCCCCGCGCGGCGACCTTTTTTTATGTTATGTAGGTTATACTGTGCTCGTAGGGTAAGGGAATGATTCAAAGGAGGTGGGATATGCAGAGTGTGAGTCTTATTGATTTTGCTGATGGTGCATTGGAAAACATCGAAAAGTATGTAAATTATGATTGCTATAGGAATGGCTTCTATGCCAACAGGTACTGGTTCGGATACGGAGAACTTATCGGCTGGTATAACATGGAACCGGTAAGAGTGGTCGAGATGGATTGGGAAAGCACGCTTATTGTTATAACAAGAGAGGAACTGTTTGATAAGCTTAAGAGGGCAGGCATTACATCAATGACATTAAGACGTGAAATGCGCGATGAGAATGGTGATGTGATGATGGAAGGGACCAGGGTTTTCACGGAATCTTTCGAGGTTCCGATAGAGGAACTGCCGAATAAGGAGTACTTTGGGATATTGGTTGTAAATTTGTCGTGACAGTATGGGCGGTGTATAAGGAGATGCATTGAGATGAGAGATGGCTTTGACTCAGGAATAATCAGAGTATTGGCATGTATATCAAATAATCCGTATGAAGAATGCTATCAACCGGTAAGTTATGAGGCCCTTTACTATACGGGACAAAAAAAGATTCCGGAGTCTGAGGTTTATTCAAGACTGGGTCGAATGTATTTTGATGGTCTGGGTGTAACAGAGGATCAAATCAAAGCCTGCAAATACCTGGAGATAGCTTATGATAAGGGATCCAGATCCATGAGAACCGGTGATTACCTTATGATGGGTGTTTACAGACAGATAGTAACAAATAAGGCAGCCATGCGTGGAATTACCAAAGATCTGAGACTGGCGATCAAGTGGTATCTGTGCTGTATGGAAAAATGTATTGAAGCGGAAGATGAGGAAGGAGTCTATATTTGTCTTTCTCACATTGGGAGAGCCTTGATCAATGATGATATCAGAGACTATAAAAATGCGTTTATCTGCTTAAGAGCTTCATGCCATCAGCAAGCAGAAGCACTTTTCTATCTTGCCAGGATGTATGACCGAGGTCTGTATGTGAAGAAAGACCGCAAAAAGGCGGAATGCTACATCAAAAAGATTATGGAGACGCCGGGATTTCAAGAGAATGTTTTCTGTGATTGCGCGCATGAAATTTGGGAATGCTGGGAGCATGGAGTTCCAGATGAAATCATAGACGCGATCATCTATGGGATATTGGAATAAGGATTCTGTGTGGTTTTGTGTTGATTTGGAAATGTCCCCAATGCGGGGACGTTTATGACATTTAGGTGAGATATGCGAGGATGGGTTGAGGACGGAGGATGGGTCGGAAACGCTGTAATTATGCGGGCCCAAGCTATGAGTTTTATTGGACAGTATAAGATTTACAATTTGAGTGTAGGGTTGCTGAGTGGTTGCTGAGTAATCGGTTGTGAGATTGGAGGTATAGATTATGAAGTATTCTGAAGTGGGATTCAGAGGATTTTATCATCATTTTGTTGGTGTACCGATCAGTGAGAGAATTAAGTCACTGCTGGAAGGTTTTCCAGGGGCCGAGGAAGCGAACAATTTGATTGGTTATGGATATTATGACCAGAGTGCGGGGATTACGATAGAAGTCCTTGGCGCGGCACAGATAGGGGATGATTTATTCAGATTTGCACCGGGTAACAGTGAGATTTGCTCCAAAATACGAATGGGGAATATAGCAGACGATGAGTGCTATTATTTGCCGGATGAAGATGGCAAACTTGCTGAAATGTATGCTGATAAGCTTGAGATACTTAAGAACTATGATGCATCGGAAGATGTGGAGAAGACCAGGGAGATGACATTCCTTGATTCTTGTCGCGATGAGGTGTGCATAGATGATGTGCTTGTATATTTGACCAAGGATGGGTTAGAACCTGAAGGATGCTGGGTAAGGATTAACGGTCTTGGTAAGAGTTGGATAATGGGACAGCTGCTTAACGAGCCGTATCAGAACTTCGGTTGGCATGAAGGAGAAGACATCGCGTTTTTCACCATGAAGAAGGACGACGGATCGATAATATGCTACACGGATATGAATCCAAGCATGAAGGTGACTGAGGAAGATCTTGAGGATGGAAGCATGCTTAAGAATTCAATAATAAAGTTTAAGGAAGAGTGTAATAATCGCAACTTCCTGGATGTATTGGAGATACTTCGTGACAGTTATATCTGGATTCCGTGCCATGCAATCTTAAGCGAGGCGGATCAGGCAAGGATGGAAGCAATGGTTGCAGAGAATGAGGGGAATCTTGATGATCTTGTAGGCATAGAGTTTTCCAATGAAGATGATATAAGGCTAGTGCCGGATGTGCTGGTAAATGACGATGGTGAACCGTTCTTCCCAGTATTTTCAAGTGAAGAGGAGATGGGAGAATACGGGAATGGATTCTCTAAGATCGGTAAGCATATCTTAGAGGCGATCAACCTGGCTAAGAACAATGATAAGAACGTTAAAGGAATCGTGGTGAATCCATTCACAGAACAATTCGTTCTGGAACGGGAGATATTCGATATTGTTGAGAATATGAAGTCGCGTGTAGCGCTTAGTAAAACGGATAGGGAGGATTAGGTATGGGTTGTGGGACAAAGTATGAATGTGAGAAGTGCGGATATACCTTTGGTAGCTGTCATGGTTATGGTTATTTGTATCCTTCTGTTTATAAGGAAACTGTGGAAAAAGCTAAGAATGGAGAACTTGGGGATGAGCTACGTGAGTTCTTTAAAGAGCATCCTGATGGAGCTATAAATGCAGAAAATGTAACTCTATGCTGCGATAGTTGCGGACACCTGGATACAGCGCAAGATCTGACTATGTATGTCCCCGTAGAGGATAGAATCATACGTGATGAACAAGGGAGAATGCTTGGCATACCTTCTAGAGGAGGATTATTTCCTCTTTCGGAATATGACATGCATTTGGTAAGTGACGAATATGCCAAGTATCCGC
>JAEEGL015863619.1_pt1 | contig 11787 bp, 8 predicted proteins | sample 9134231 | NCBI WGS metagenome assembly JAEEGL01 (sample SAMN16246548, study PRJNA631951) | gut metagenome | biome: gut microbiome; feature: rumen; material: fiber-attached | host: Bos | place: Iran: Karaj | collected 2018-10 | reverse complement strand
TAACTCATGTGCTACTCATGTGCAACTCAGCTGCTCCTCAACCCTTCTATTTCTCTCAGAATCACGATGCAAAAGTACGACCTCACCATTGCGGTCTACGAATGATTGTGAAAATAATTTGCAAGTAACTGAAGGACAATCACCCGAAATCAGTAAAGACAATTTTCCGTGACAGTGTGACAGTTGTGACAGTTCATTTTTACGCCATCAAATGTCAAAAAGTAATTCTTATATCTATACTGAATATAGATATAAGGACTTTCTTATGGAAGAGGAAAGCCTTATTTTGGGCTGTCACACTGTAACAACTGTCACACCTCGTTTTTATAGCACTGGACTACAACCGTTTGTAATATTTGATAGAAATGTCAGAAAATTTTTGTATATTTGCAGTGGGTGAGTTATGTAGGGTGATTGTGTAAACGATTGATTCCCTGTGGGATGTAACACACGTTGTTGTGATAAAGCCCCTTGAGTCATCAGAGTATATATCAGTAATTCAATGGATAAGGTTACATGCAGAATGTCAATAGCTTTATGAAAAAGTTTTTTTTCTTAGGGGGACTGATGTGGTGTGCTGTAATGACAGCGTACGGTCAGTGGTATCGCTCATCGACGGATACGATGCCGGAATATCCATATCTGCACTATGGTGAGTGTTTCCCTACATGGGGCGGGGGGTTTATGCATGACGGAATTACATGCTATATGTCACAGTGCATGTGTTATCCGACACTTAATCAAGCTGCGACTATCCCCATGAAGGAAATGGCTGTCATGCGCCATGCGTCGGATACCATTCATGTGGTAGGTCTTGCCATGGGTGAAAGTTACGGGGACCCACCCACATTTGCATTTAGGTTGAGTCTATACGACTCAAATATGACATTGCTGAAGCAGTTGGATACTTATGATTACAGCTGGAGAGCAAGTGTAAAAGATACTCATATACATCCAGTGTACCTTCCCGGGCCTGTGATTGTACGGTCGGATGTTGTATTACTCACATTTGCATATTTTAATGACGGACCAATTGATGTGGTCGGTGACTATTATCTGGGGTGGTCAATGTATTCGGTAAGTCGTGGTGATGAGAGTTTGCATGCTGAACCATTGAACCTTATGTACGAAGTACATGATGCTCCCTACCAGATGGATAGCATGGTATGGAGGTATCGATTATTGGGTAATCCTAGCGTTTGGCTAGACAGTACAACAAGAGGAATGTCTATGATTTTCCCCATTATCACGCCACCGTGCGATACCATAGCATGGGCGTCGGCGGCGATGGAGGGCGACAGCGTGGTGCGGGTGCAGTGGGACAGCACCGTGGATGAGGTGCAGGTGTGCCTGATGCCGATGGGCGAGACACCCGACAGCACGGGGGTCTTCGTCAAGGACACGGCGGCCTTCGATACCATGGTGGTGAGTGGTGACTACGACGTGTATGTGCGCCGTGTGTGCAACGAACGCTACCTGGTGTGCTCAGACTGGACAGGACCAATGACGATGCTGGCACCCTGCGAGGCGCCGGAGATGGTGCTGACGGCGGATAATGACAGCTGCATGACGGCGACATGGGGCGGCACGAGGCGACCGTGCGAGGTGAGTCTGGTGGCCGCGGGCGAAGAGCCCGGAGAGCCGGAGCTGTGCGTGGGGCATGAGTGGAGTCGCTGTGGGCTGGATCCCACCGGGGCATACGAGATGTATATCCGTCTGGTGTGCGACACGCTGGGCGGACGGTCGGCCTGGGGCGGCCCATACAGACTGACAATGCCGCGCTACGGCATCGAGGGCGCCGAGGGGCTGGCTGACGGCATACGCCTGTCGCCGAACCCTGCGACGGCGACGGTGCGGCTGACGGTGGAGGGCCTGCAGGGCGAGGCCACGGTGCGTGTGACCGACGCGGCTGGCCGCGAGGCGGCACGCTATGCGCTGCACGGGACGTGGCTGGACATCGACGTGAGCCGGCTGCCGAAGGGGGCCTACACGGTGAGTGTGACAACTAGCGAGGGCACCGCAGCGCGGCGCCTGGTGGTGCAGTAGGAGAGGGCCTTCGGGGCGGTGCGGGAGACGGTGTTGAAAACTTTTTCGGAAGAGGACTCCTATATCGGGATTTTTTCGTATATTTGTATTTCACCACAAGGATTGTGGTGGGCATTAAAATATTAGTAAACAATAATATATAACTATAGCGAATGGTATCTGAGAACGAAAAAATCACTCGTGTCGACATAGAGCAGACGATGAAGACTGCCTATATCGACTATGCGATGTCGGTGATAGTGGCGAGGGCACTGCCCGATGTGCGCGACGGCTTCAAGCCGGTGCACCGCCGCATCCTGTATTCGATGAACGAGAACGGCATCCTGTACAACACTCCTACGAAGAAGAGCGCCCGTATAGTGGGCGATGTGATGGGTAAATACCACCCCCACGGCGACAGCTCCATCTATGGCGCTCTGGTGCGTCTGGCCCAGGACTGGTCGATGCGTTACACGCTGGTGGACGGGCAGGGTAACTTTGGCTCGATCGACGGCGACTCGCCGGCCGCCATGCGTTACACTGAGGCCAGGCTGAAGCAGATAAGCAACGAGCTGGTGGCCGATATCGACAAGGACACGGTGGATATGGTGCCGACCTACGACAACGAAGGTCAGGAGCCGAGCGTGCTGCCGGCCAAGATTCCCAACCTGCTGGTCAACGGCAGCAACGGCATTGCCGTGGGTATGGCCACGAACATGCCGACGCACAACCTGCGTGAGGTGCTGGACGGCTGCATGGCCTATATCGACAGGGGCCGCAAGTCGGCGACCGGCGACAAGTGGGAGTCGGATATCACCATCGAGGAGCTGATGCAGTATGTGAAGGCGCCCGACTTCCCGCTGGGCGGCATCATCTACGGCTACAATGGTGTGAAGGAAGCCTATATGACGGGCCGCGGAAGCATCATCCTGCGCGCCGAGACCGCCATCGAGGAGGACGCCAAGGGACACAACATGATTGTGGCCACCACGGTACCCTATGGAGTGAATAAGAGTGAGATGATCAAGAAGACGGCCAACCTGGTGAAGGAGGGCAAGATTGAGGGTATCCTGGACATCCGCGACGAGAGCGACAAGGACGGCATCCGCGTGGTCTATGTGCTGCGCAACGACGTGGTGCCGAACGTGATATTGAACAAGCTGTTCCAACTGACGGAGCTGCAGTCGAGCTTCGCGGTGAACAACATCGCGCTGGTGCACGGCCGTCCGCAACTGTTGAACCTCAAGCAGCTCATCCAGTACTTCGTGGAGCACCGCGAAGAGGTGGTGACGCGGAGAACGCGCTTCGAGATGGCCGAGGCCGAGAAGCGGGCTCACATCCTTGCCGGCTTGCTGCGCGCTATCGACATCATCGACGAGATTGTGGCCTTGATACGCGCCAGCAAGACGCCCGACGAGGCACGTCAGGGGCTGATGGACAAGTACCAGTTCAGCGAGCTGCAGTCGAAGGCCATCGTGGACATGCGCCTGGCACAGCTTACCGGCCTGCAGCACCAGAAACTGCAGGACGAGTATGACGAGAAGATGCGCTTCATCGAGCGCTGCAAGGAGATTCTCGGCGACCACAGCGTGCTGATGCAGGTCATCAAGGACGAGCTGGGCGAGATTCGCGAGAAATACGGCGACGAGCGCCGCACCGTCATCAAGTATGACGCCGCGGGCTTCCGCATCGAGGACACCATCCCCGACGAGCAGGTGGTCATCACCATCAGCCACAAGGGATATATCAAGCGCACGCCGCTGACCGAATACCGCACACAGACCCGCGGCGGCGTGGGCGCCAAGGGCAGCGCCGTGAGAAGCGAGGACTTTGTGGAGCACATCTTCACCTGCACCAACCACAACTACCTGCTGCTGTTCACCGAGAAGGGCCGCTGCTACTGGATGCGCGCCTTCGAGGTGCCAGAGGGTGAGAAAAACACCAAGGGCCGCCCGATACTGAACTGCATCAACATCGAGCCTGACGACAAGGTGAAGGCCTACGTCAACGTGGAGACGCTGAGCGACGCCGAATATGTGGGCAACCACTACATCGTGATGTGCACCAAGAGCGGCATCGTGAAGAAGACCACGTTGGAGGCCTACTCGCGTCCGAGGACCAATGGCATCATCGCCATCGGCATCCGCGAGGGCGACGAGCTGCTGACGGCCTGTCTGACCGACGGTGAAAGTTACATGCTGATTGCCTCGAAGAAGGGCAAGGTGATGATATGCCCCGAGAAGGAGTTCCGCACGATGGGCCGTGGCGCCAGCGGCGTGAAGGGTATGGAGCTGGACGGCGAGGACGATGCCGCCATCGACATGCTGTGTCTGCCGAGCGAGAACGAGAACCTGCTGGTGGTGACCGAGCACGGCTACGGCAAGCGCTCGGCGCTGGCCGACTACCGCGCCACGCTGCACCGCGGCGGCAAGGGCGTGAAGGCCATGCAGATTACCGAGAAGACGGGTCCGCTGGTGGCTGTGACCAACGTCACCGACGAGCACGACCTGATGATTATCAACCGCAGTGGCATCACCATCCGCCTGCGTGTGAGCGACCTGCGAGTGCTGGGCCGCGCCACCCAGGGCGTGAAGCTCATCGACCTGCGCGGCAAGGACTATATCGCCTCCATCACCAAGGTGCCCACCGACGGCGAGGAGGATCAGGAGACTGCCACCGTGGAAGGCGAGGGTATGCCTGTGACGGAGAACGCCGAGCCGACAGAAATGGATGTGGAGCGCAATAATGAGGCCGGTGAGGGTACTAAAGAAGAAAACAACGAGGAATAAACCAACAAAAACGATAAAGAGATGAAAAAGCTTAGCATGATTTTGGCACTGGCCGCGCTGACCTTCAGCGCCGGCGCCCAGACATTGAACGTGCAGAGTGCCATTCAGGATCTGAAGAAGAACTACCTGAAGAAAGCCAAGGCCGAGATTGACCTGGCTTGCGAGCACGAGTCGACGAAGGACGACGCGAAGACGTGGTGCTACAAGGGCCTTATCTACAGCCGTATCGGCGGCGAGGCCTCGAACCCCAAGTCGAAGTTCAAAGACCTGGCTCCCGACTGGGCCGAGCAGGCGTATGCCGCTGCCCTGGAGTGCAAGCGTCTGGACACCAAGAACGAGTATGCCAACGAGAACAACTCGGTGTTCCGCTTCGTGGGCAACGAGTACTACAGCCGTGCCACCGAGAAGTACAACGCACAGCAGTTCCAGGAGGCTCTGGCTTGCGCCGACAAGGCCATCGAGATGTTCAACAGCTCGGGCGACAGCAAGTTCGCTGGCGAGAGCATGTATATTGCCGGTATCAGCGCCAAGGCCATGAAGGACAACGAAGGTGTGAAGAAATACTTCAACCAGCTGGTGCGCAAGAAAACCGACAAGCAGATTGTGTACCGCACGCTGTTCAATATCTATAAAGAAGAGGGTAACAATGACGGCGCCATGAAGACTGCCACGAACTACCAGCGCAGCCACAAGAATGACTACAACGCCTACCTGCTGATGGCTGAAGGCTACCTGCTGAACAACAACCTGGAGAAGGGCAAGGAGATGATCAACCAGGCGCTGGATCTGACGAAGGACAGCGTGACCCTCTATCCGCAGATTCTGGGCTTGGCGGCCGCCATCCTGGAGAACATGCAGGACTATGCCGGCGCCGAGGGCATGTACAACCAGTCGCTGACGCTGAACCCCAACCAGTTTGAGGCCAACTTCGGCATGGGCAAGATGATATTCAACCGCGGTGTTGACAAGCTGGACGCCGCCAATGCTGTGCCCCCCGAGGACGAGAGCGGCCTGTATGACAAGCTGCTGGGCGAGAGTAACGACTTCTTCCGTCAGTCGGTGCAGTACTTCAACGCTGCTATCGCCTTCATCGACGGCATGCCTGAAGGCGACGCCAAGAAGATGCAGCGCGCCAACCTCTTCAACTGCCTTTCGGCACTGAAGACCGTCTACGCCCGCTTGGAGATGTACGAGGAACTGAAGGGTGTGAACGCCCGCATGGAAGCCATCCAGAAGGAAGGCTGATTTGTAGGGACATGAAAAAAGGGAGCCGCAGAAATTGCGGCTCCCTTTTTTTTAGGCATGGGACAATAAAAACGCGCGCGCGATGTTATATAAGGCGTGAGAAGAATTGTCTATGCACTGCTGTTGACACTGCTGCCGTTGTGGGCGGCGGGCCAGGGTGTGGTGACCGGCAAGGTGACCGACCGTGCGTCTGGCAGTGCGCTGGAGTTTGTGAATGTAGGCGTTGTGGGCGGCACCACAGGGACCTCTACCGACGCCCAGGGTCTCTATCGGCTGAAGGTGGCCGGCGGAGACAGCGTGACGCTGCGCTTCTCGTTCACCGGCTATGAGGCACGGGAGGAGCGACTGAAGTTGACCCATGGTGCCACGGTGCGTCTGGATGTGGCGTTGACGCCTTCGGCCAAACGGCTCGAAGAGGTGGAGGTGCGCGATGAGAAGACAAGGGAGAGTGCCTTTACCAGCATTGAGGTGGAGAAGATAGAGGCGGCGGTAGGACCTGCGGGAGGAGTGGAGAGTGTGCTGAAGACCCTGCCGGACGTCAATTCGAACAACGAACTGTCGAGCCAGTACTCTGTCCGTGGCGGTTCGTTCGACGAGAATCTGGTGTACATCAACGGGGTGGAGGTGTTCCGCCCCATGCTTATACGCAGCGGACAGCAGGAGGGTATGAGCATCATTAACCCCGACCTGGTCAGCTATATCCTTTTCTCCCCGGGAGGGTTCGATGCCTCGTATGGCGACAAGATGTCGTCGGTGCTGGATATCACCTACAGCCGTCCGGTGGAGTTCAAGGGCAGGGTGAGCGCCAGCCTGCTGGGAGCCGCCGCCACGGTGGAAGGCAGGGCAGGGGAGAAGTGGAGCTATGCTTTGGGTCTGCGCCAGCACAGCAATCGCTATGTGCTGGGTTCGCTGGACACCAAGGGAAGTTACACCACCTACTACACCGACCTGCAGGCACTGCTGGGCTATAAGGCAAATGAGCGGCTGGATGTGGGGTTGCTCGCAATGTATACAAGGAATGTCTACGGATTGGTGCCCGACAGTATGACGACGGCCTTCAGCCAGCGCACTATGGAACTGGATGTCTACTTTGACGGCGCCGAGGAGGACCAGTACCGTACGCTGCTGGTGGCGACGACCTTCGACTACCGTCCCAGCGACCTTTGGCGCGTGAGGGGCAACCTCTCGATGCAGCATATCAGAGAAAGCGAGCGATATGACATACAGAGCCAGTACTGGCTTTATCAGTTGGGCATGGGGGAGCAGGTGGGCGATGTGCAGCGGTTCGACCGTGGTGTGGGAACCTTCCTCGAGCATGCCCGCAACAGGCTTAATACAGGCATCTTTGCCCTCGACGTGAAAGCCACGAGAGAGGCCTCGTTGGGCGATTGGGAGATGGGGGTGAAGTTGCAGCTGGAGTCGGCTGCCGACCGGCTGCGCGAATGGCGCCTGGTGGATTCGGCGGGATATGCACTGCCGGCCTCGTTGCCTATGCCTGGCGACAGCAGCAATATGCCGACGGCACCCATACTGCAGCAGTACGCAAACTCGGACGGAGGGCTACAGACCGTGAGGACCACGGCCTTTGTGCAGCGAGAGCTGAACTTCCTGCTGTCGCATGGCACCGAACTGAAGCTGCTTGCGGGAGTGCGCGGCGGACTCTACAAGAGCTGGCTGGAATGGTACGATGAGCATGGAACGACGGGTCTGCGCCCCACCGTCAGCCCCAGGGTGAGCGCCAGCCTCAAGCCGCAATGGGAGCGCGATATAGTGTTTAGGCTGGCTACGGGCATTTACCAGCAGACACCTTTCTATCGAGAGTACCGCCGTGTGGATGGAGTGCTGATGCCCGAAGTGGGGCCACAGACTTCCTATCAGGTGATGGGTACCGCAGACTGGAACCTGCGGCTGTGGAAGCGTCCGTTCAAGATTACCTACGACATGTATTATAAGTATATCACGGACCTGATTCCCTACACGGTCGACAATCTGCGTATCAGCTACCATCCCGACGAGCAGGCTGTCGCCTATGTTGCGGGCGTGAGTTTGAGGGTGAATGGCGAGTTTGTGGACGGGCTGGAGTCGTGGGCCAGCCTGTCGCTGATGAAGACGCAGGAGGATATCGAGGGCGATGAGTTCGGATGGCTCGACAGGCCCACCGACCAGCGTTTCTCGGCCAAGGTCTTCCTTCAGGACTACATACCCACTATGCCATGGTGGCGGATGAGCATGAGCATCATATATGCGACAGGAATGCCTGTGACGGCGCCCTACGGTCGGCAAGACCCTGCGCTGCGGCTGCCTTCCTATCTGCGTGTCGACTGGGGCAATACCGTGCAGCTTTCGCGCTTCGAGCGGCTGAAACGGATGCGCCTCTTCCACTACGTCGACGATATCCAGCTGGGAGTCGAGGTGTTTAACCTCTTTGACAGAAAGAATGTCATCTCCTACCTCTGGGTGACCGACTATGACAATCATCCCTACCGTGTGCCCAATTACCTGACCGCAAGGCAGCTCAACGTTAAACTGACAGTCCTTTTCTGATGATCAGCATTCCCTCTATTGATACATTGAGACCGGAAATTGTTACTTTGCCAGGCGGTCGGCAGGTATATGTGTTCCGAAATAGCAGCATATCGCTTGTCAGGCTCGACTTCTTGCATGAGGCAGGCTCTTACTACCAGCCAAGCCCATTGGTTTCAGGCGCGGCCTGTAAGTTGCACCTTGCAGCCGGTGGAAGCTACAACGCCGACCGGCTGTCGGAGTTTATGGACTACAGGGGAATCTTGGTTGATCACGGGCCCTCCATATTGCAGACTGACACGTCGGTCTATTTCCTGCGGCGCTATGCGGAGGAGTTGCTGCCGGTGCTGGCGGAGGTGATGAGGGAGCCTGCTTTCCCACAGCAGCAGTTTGAGGCGTGGTGTAGTAAACGGCGTCAGGAGATGCTGTCGGCGCGAAGGAAAACGGGCGAGGTGGCTCGGAAGATGTTCTATAAATCATTGTTTGGAGAGAGTCATCCGCTTGGACGATTTGCTGAAGCAGAAGATGTCGACAGGTTGAGAGTGCAGGCTGTGCGGGACTTCTATAACGAGCGCTATGTGCTGGAGCAGACCACCATCGTCGCCGGCGGCGATGTGGACGACCAGTTGTTGGCACTGATAGACCGATATTTTCAGGGTGAAGCGAGAAATGAGAAGCGTGAAGTGTTGGCTCAACCTAATGTGAAGGCTGAGGGAGTGATAGAAGAAAAAATAGACGGTGCGGTGCAGACCACGGTCCGCGTGGGACGCGTTCTGCCTCTACGTTGGGACGAAATGGATTATGCACGGTTCATGCTACTCGTCACCGCGTTGGGAGGCTACTTCGGCTCGAGGCTCATGGGTAATCTGCGTGAGGACAAAGGGTACACCTACGGCATCTATGCTCGTACCCAGATATTCCGCGGAGTGATTTTGTTTTTTATAACGGCAGACTTTGCGGCAGGGACGGCCGATGATGCCGTGCGGCAGATAAAAAATGAAATGAGAAAGTTGCGCGAAGAGCCAATGGGAACGGAGGAACTGGAGATGGTGAAACGGGTGTTTGTGGGGGATTTCTTGCGCTCGGTCGATGGCGTCTTCGAACTTACAGCACGCTTCTGCGATATGTTAGGGACAGATGTGGATGAACGTCTGACGGAGAATTTGCGAAGGGCAATAAATGAAACAACCGCCCCGCAGTTACAGGAACTCGCAGGGCGGTTGTTGAAGGATGACGATATGCTGTATTGTCTTGCTGGCGCTTAAGATTGGCGCCTTTTCTTTTCCCGGTCTACAAAACGGACAAGTGAAACTGTCTCGAAAACGAGGTAGACGACGTACCCAATGCAGAAAGCAATAAGGAACCGTCGGCCTTGTTCGGGGTGAGAGATGAGGAATAGACCCAGCACGATGAGGTGTATGAAAAGGACACCTATCGTGCTGCCTAGAAATATCTGCACGAAGGTCTTGGGTGATTTCTGCATTGAGCGCACCACGAGCAGGTGCTGTCCGGCGGTGAGCACAGCAAAGTAGAGCACCAGCAACGGCATTGCAATGATAAAGACCTGTGGGGAAGTCCACATGACTATAAAGGCGGCAAGCACCAGCGCCAGACTTACAGCAAGAATCGAAATCAGGTAGCGGCGCATGGTTATTCGCTGAATTTCATAGTTTCCTTGGTGGTGAATTTCTCGCAGTAGTGGCAGCGGAGTTTCAGGTTCTCCTTGTCAACAACATAGAACTTTGTGGGAACCACCTCGGCGTTGGTGATGCACTTCGGGTTGGCGCAGCGCACGAAGTTCTCGATGTGGTCGGGTATCTCTGCTTTGAATTTGTCCACCACCTTATAGTTCTCGATATTGATGATGGAGGCGAAGGGCGCCACGAGGGATATCTTGCTGATTTCTTCCTTGGTGAAGTGTTTGTTCTTAATCTTCACAATGCCTTTGCGGCCGAGTTTGTTACTGCTGAGGTAATTGCCGATAAGCACTTCGTCCTTGTATCGCTCAAGACCGAGGATGCGAATAACCTGATAGACGGACTCTGTGGGGATATGGTCGATAACGGTTCCGTTTTCGATGGCGGAAACCACCATTTCTTTCTTGTTTTCCATTTTCTTAAATCTTTAAATCATTAAACTTTATCTCACGCCGAGGATGGCAGCCATGAGAGCCTGACGGACATAGACACCGTTCTGGGCCTGCTGGAAATAGTAGGCGTAGGGGGTGCTGTCGACGTCGGTGGTGATTTCGTTGACGCGGGGCAGCGGGTGCAGAATGCGCATGTTGTCCTTGCAGCCCTTCAGCATGTCGGCCGAGAGAATGCAGCTGTCTTTGACGCGTTCGTACTCCATCTGGTCGGGGAATCGCTCACGCTGTACACGGGTCATGTAGATAATGTCAGCTGTGGGGATGATGTCCTTGATTTCGGTGTACTGGTAGTATTTTAGGCCGGCATCTTTAATGCTCATCTTGACACTGCTGGGCAGTTTTAACTCCTGCGGGGAGACGAGGTGGAAGGTGGCGTTGAAGTTGCACATGGCCTGGACCAGCGAGTGAACGGTCCGGCCGTATTTAAGGTCGCCGACCATAGCGATATTAAGATTTTCTAGGGTGCCCTGTGTCTTACGGATGCTGTAGAGATCGAGCATGCACTGAGTGGGGTGTTGGTTGGCGCCATCGCCGGCGTTGATGACAGGCACCGATGCCACCTCGGAGGCGTAACGCGAAGAGCCTTCCTTGGGGTTGCGCATAACAATCAGGTCGCTATAGGAAGAGACCATAACGATGGTGTCATGCAGCGACTCGCCTTTCTGGACGCTGGTTCCGCCGGGGTCGGAGAATCCGATGATGCGTGCGCCGAGTTGGTTTGCGGCACTCTCGAAGCTCAGACGGGTACGCGTCGAGGGTTCAAAGAACAGAGTGGCGACCACTTTGTCCGAAAGGATTTTCTGTTTGGGATTCTTCTCGAATTCCTCGGCGATGTCCAGCACCTCAATGTACTCCTCCTTGGAGAAGTCGGTGATGGAGATGAGGTTGCGTCCTTTTAAAGTACTCATGATATATATTGTTTGATTGTTTTGATACTCAGTTTTTCAACATTTGCTGTGCCAACTGCCGGTTGTCGTTCGCGCTTTCGTGTGTGGGGTCGGCTTCGAGGGCTTTGTCGAAATATTCAATGGCTCTCTGGTAGTCATGATAGAAGGT
>JAEEGL015294303.1_pt1 | contig 11787 bp, 9 predicted proteins | sample 9134231 | NCBI WGS metagenome assembly JAEEGL01 (sample SAMN16246548, study PRJNA631951) | gut metagenome | biome: gut microbiome; feature: rumen; material: fiber-attached | host: Bos | place: Iran: Karaj | collected 2018-10 | reverse complement strand
CCCCGGCTGGCGCTTTGCTGATTCAGGTTGAGGACAGCACCAAAGCGTTGGGTATTATTGCAAGAGCATATCGGGATCTTTATCATGGCAGAGTCGCTGCGATCACAGGAAGTGTCGGAAAAACATCGACCAAAGATCTGACAGCGGCAGTTCTGTCCGGAAAATTCCAGACAATGAAGACGATCGGCAATTACAACAATGAACTGGGACTCCCTCTGACTCTGTTCCGGATGGACGATGCGCTGTATGATGCAGCTGTCATTGAAATGGGAATGGGCTACCGTGGGGATATTGATTATCTTTCCCGCCTGACTCAACCGGAGGTAGGAATTGTCACCAATGTCGGAACATCACATATAGAAAACCTTGGGTCTCAGGAAGCGATCCTGCATGCAAAACTGGAATTGGTTCCTCATCTGGCAGGAAAGAAAAAGCTTTTTCTGAACGGGGATGATAAACTCCTGTACGGCATGAAGGATCAGCTGCCCATCTGCCCCGAATACTTCGGAAAAGAGCCGCATAATGACTGCCGGCTTCTGGCAGTGTCCCGTACAGCGGAAGGCAGACTGTATGTCAAGGCTTTGTATCAGAGCAAAGAGTATGAAGCTGAAATCGATACATTGGGACTTCATATGGCGATGAACGTGCTTCCCGCCATCATGACCGGGGTTTTTTATGGGATGAATCCTGAGGAAATCCGTGAAGGACTGACGCATTATGAAGCAACGCCTCATCGGCTGGAAAGCATTCAGACGGAGAATTATCTGATCATTGACGATACATATAATGCAAGTCCCTCTTCCATGAACAGTGCGGTGGATACATTGATGGATATCCCGGTCAGAGGACGCAGAGTTGCTGTTCTGGGAGATATTCTGGAAATGGGAGCTTTTGCAGCACAGGGACATCGTGAAGTCGGACTTCATACGGGTGTTTCCGGTGTAGATCTGCTGCTGGCGTGCGGAAAAGAAAGCCGGGCAATCTATGAATCAGCTGTGGAAGCCGGCATGGATCCGAAACAGTGTTTCTACTATGAAGATCTTGATGGATTAATGGAAGGAATTGGCCAGGTTGTCAGAAAGGGAGATACGATCCTGCTGAAGGCATCTCACAGCATGGAATTTTCCAGGCTTATCGACCTGTTAGCCCAATAAAATATCAAATTAGGTTGGATGGATTATGTGGTTAATGTTTGTGCCTGCCCTGGCAGCATTTGCTGCTGAGCTTGTTCTTTGCCCTTTGCTTATTCCCATGCTGAAAAAACTGAAGTTCGGGCAGTATATCCGGGAAGAAGGGCCGAAAGCGCATCAGAAGAAAGCCGGAACGCCTACAATGGGAGCTATTTCTTTTCTTTTGGCGATGATCATTGGAGCATTGAGTGCATTCCCGAATTTCTCCAGATTTTATATCGTGCTGGTTATGGCGCTCGTTTTTGGCTTGATTGGTTTTCTGGATGACTTTATCAAAGTGGTCATGAAACACAATGAAGGCCTGAAACCCTGGCAGAAGTTCCTGCTTCAGATTGCAGCAGGAATGGGGTTTGCTTTGTATCTGTATCTGACAGGAGCGCCGACGGGGATTACGCTTCATCTTATTGGAACAAGACTGGAACTTGGCTGGTTCTACTATGTTTTTGTGGTGTTTGTATTTGTTGCCGTTACCAATGGAACAAACTTCAATGATGGACTGGATGGACTTTCCTCCAGTGTAACTTCAGCCATCAGTCTCTTCTTCCTGGCGGTTGTTCTGATTTCCGGCAGTGAGGCTCTTTCTCCGTACGGAAGCATGGCTTCCGCTATGCTCGGTGCGCTTCTTGGATTTTTGGTTTTTAATGCTTATCCGGCAAAGGTATTTATGGGAGATACAGGATCACTGGCGCTGGGCGGTTTTGTCAGTGCGATGGCATTTGTTCTGGATATGCCGCTGCTGATCCTTGTTTTCGGATTTGTTTATGTAGCGGAAGTGGTTTCAGTGATTCTGCAGGTCATCTATTTCAAAGCGACCGGCGGCAAACGCCTGTTTAAGATGGCACCGATCCATCACCACTTTGAACTGCTTGGATGGCATGAGACGAGGGTGGTCACGATTTTTACGATCGTGACGATCATTCTTTGTTTTGTGAGTCTGTGGATTCTCTTTTAAGAGGAAGGTTTCTTGATTATGTTGGATCTGAAAGGTCGGAAGGTTATCGTCGTTGGCTTGGCTAAAAGCGGGATCGGCGCGGCGGATCTGCTGGTGAAGCAGGGCGCTTTGGTGACTGTATTTGATACGAAAGATGAGACTGTGCTGGCAGATAACATAAAGATGCTCGCACCGTCTGTTATTGTCAGGGCGTCTGCCAAACCGGAAGAGAAGGATCTTGAAGAGGCAGATCTTCTGGTTTTGTCTCCGGCCGTACCGGCAGATCTTCCCTTTGTGCTTGAGGCTAAAAGACTTGGCCTTCCGGTTTGGAGTGAGATCGAACTGGCCTCGCGGTTTACCAAAGCAAAGATGATCGGAATCACCGGAACCAACGGAAAAACTACGACTACTTCGCTGGTAGGCGAGATTATGAAAAAGGTCGATCATCAATCGATGACAGCCGGAAATATCGGAATCTCCATGGCAGAGACTGTGCAGACTGTTCCGGATAATAGTTTTCTCACCCTGGAACTTTCCAGTTTTCAGCTGGAACTCATCGATCAGTTCCATCCGATCGTATCGGCAATTCTCAATTTCACACCGGATCATTTGAACCGGCATCATACGTTTGAGGCTTATGTGGAAGCAAAATGCCGTGTCTATGAAAACCAAACCAAAGAAGATACTGTTATCCTGAACTATGATGATGCTATTTGCAGGGAAAGAGGACTGCTTCTTGCAGGAAAGGAAAATAGCCCCAGAGTTGTATTTTTCAGCCGCAAAGAGAAAACACCTTCCGGTATATGGCTGGAAGATGGCTCTATCAAAGCCGAAAAAGACGGGCAGATACTGGATATCGTTAACATTGATGAGATGAAGATTTTCGGCCCTCACAACGAAGAAAATGCAATGGCTGCTGTGGGATGCTGTTTGTATGCCGGTGCTGATATCCGCTATATACGGGAAGGTCTCAGAGAGTTTCCCGGTGTAGCACACCGGATCGAACCAGTCGGAGTGATCGATGGCGTTTCCTACTATAATGATTCCAAAGCGACCAATCCGGATGCTGCCATCAAAGGTCTTCTTGCGATGCGTTCGCCGATGACCGTACTGATCGGCGGAGGTTATGATAAAGGGACCCCTTATGATGAGTGGACAGATCTGTTCCCTGGCAGGGTAAGAAAACTTGTGCTGATCGGTCAGACGGCAGAGACGATCCGTGAAGCCGCTGTCAGAAGCGGATATCCGGAAGAAGATATCGTTTTTTGTGAAACCTTTGATGAAGCGATAAAGTGCTGCCGGAAGGCAGCTGTTCCCGGAGACAGTGTGCTTTTATCTCCGGCTTGTGCCAGCTGGGGAATGTTTGATAACTATGAACAGCGCGGAGATATTTTCCGTGAGACTGTCAGAAAGATGAAAGGAGAGACGAATGCCGAATGAACGGGAGCGTACCCGGTTTACACCGCTGGTAACGCCAAACGGATCCGACAGATCAGGATCCGGACGAAGATCTCGTACGGCCAGATCCAGAAGGACAACGGCCGGTTCACGGACTTCGTCCCGTCAGGTATCAGGAGGATCTTCCTATCAGAGAACCTCTTCAGCACGTTCAGCTTCTGCAGCGAAAACAACCCGCGGCAGAAGAACCGGACGTGTGATTAGAAAGAAAAGTAATGAACCGAAGATCTATGCATTTTCAAACCGCGGCGAAGCGAATTTCAATATAATTGCCGTTACAATTCTGCTGATGGTTTTCGGTGTGGTGATGGTTACAAGCTCCAGTTATTATTATGCTTATAACACGATCGGCGATTCCTTGTATTTCTTCCGGCGTCAGATGATCTGGCTGGTTGTCGGACTGATCGCCATGCTGCTTGTGATGGCGCTTGCCCGTATGGACTGGATCCGAAAGTGGTCGGTGGTCATCTATCTGGCAAGTGTCTTCTTCTGCGTACTCGTTCTTCTGATCGGAAACAATGTTAACGGTTCCACCAGATGGCTGGGAATCGGTGACTTTATCACGTTCCAGCCATCCGAGTTTGCCAAGCTGGCTATCGTTCTGTACGTTTCTCATCAGGTTGATCTGCACCGTGATGATATTACCAAGATTCAAACCTTCGTTTTACTGCTTGCGGTCATTGCGATTCCGGCAGGTCTTGTGGCGATCGAAAATCTGACATCGGGTGTTATTATCGCTGCGGTAGGCGTACTGATCATGTATATGGGCGGCGTCAGTTATAAGCATCTTCTGATGGCTCTTCTGGCCGGTGGTCTGGTAATTGGTCTTTTCCTGCTTGCCCCGTTCATCGTCCCGTCCCTGAAAGAATATACTTATCGTCTGCTGAGAGTTCAGGCCTGGTTGGATCCTTTCCAGTATGCACTGGATGACGGATATCAGACAGTACAGTCGCTTTATGCAGTCGGATCCGGCGGTTTGTTCGGAAGAGGGCTTGGCCAGAGCATTCAGAAACTTGGTTTTATTCCCGAGGCATATAACGACATTATCTTCGCTATTATCTGCGAGGAGATGGGTCTGTTCGGAGCTGCCCTGGTCGTTCTGCTGTTCGGAATCTTTACCTGGAACGGCGTTAAAGTCAGTCTTTCTGCTCCGGATCGGTTCAGTTCTTTTGTCTGCGCCGGAATCGTAGGACAGATTTCACTGCAGGCGATCCTGAACATCGCCGTCAATACCAACCTGATCCCGACGACCGGTGTATCGCTGCCATTTATCAGCTATGGAGGCTCTTCCATGTTGTTCCTGATGGCCAGCGTTGGATTGATTCTGAATATTTCCTCTTATAATAAACGCAAAACTGCTTAACAGGTAAGGAGTGCGTATGGCAAAAATTCTGAAGGTTCAGGGCTTTGGAGAGGAGAAAGTCCGATCCTGGCTGTTAGGACTTGCGATCGGCGTGGGTATTATCATCCTGCTCCTCATTCTTCTTAACTCACCGATTTTTTCACTGAGAACCTTTGAGGTAGAAGGCAACAACCGGGTGAGTGATGAAACCATCATGGAAGAGCTGGGACTGGATTATGGCCAGAATCTTTTTCGTTATGCGATCTCACATGTCGGAAAAAATCCGCCGACCGTTGATTCCCGACTGTCTTCGGTAGATGTATATTTCCACTGGCCGAGCACAGTCAGGGTTGAGGTAGAAGAAAGCGAGACGATCGGCTACGTATATTTTCAGGGAACTTATCTGTGTATCGATCAGAAAGGCCAGGTTGCTTCCAGTACCAATCAGCCGGACGACGATCTGCCGGTCATCATAGGATTGACAGTCGGTGATTTTTCAATCGGTGAACCGCTTGGAACGAGCGATGGAGAACGGTACGAAGCCGTTATGTCGATCGGTTCCAATCTGAGAAAGTATGATATCTCCCGTGTGGTTAAGGAAATCAATATCCGCAATCTGGAAGATATCATCATGACGACAGACCGGCTGGTTTGTCACTGTGGATCGATGACAGATATGGGACAGAAAATCAACGTGATCGCAGAGCTGTCACAAAAGAGCGGAATCCCGAGAGGAATCCTCCATATTGAAAGTATGTCAGATCAGATTTATATCGAAACAGAACAAAGTGGAGGAACGCCGGTTGGAGAATAGTTTTTCATTCAATTTTCGAAAAACTCTTGATTTTTTCTCCAATGGCGGTTAGAATGTAATATGATAATCTCCCTTATTATGGAATAAAACGGGTCATGCGGGAGACATTTGCGAGGAGGGCAATTATGTTTGATGAGAATATGACAGAGCAGACGACAGCAAAGATAACAGTTGTTGGTGTCGGCGGCGGCGGAAATAATGCCGTAGAGCGCATGATCGCAGACGGTTTGGAAGGCGCTGAGTTCCTTACAATCAATACAGATAAACAGGTTCTTGCCGTTGGCAAGGCTAAGAATAAAATGGTCATCGGCGAAAAGCTGACGAAAGGTCTGGGCGCTGGTGCCAATCCTGAGATCGGCCAGAAAGCTGCTCAGGAGAGTGAAGAAGAGATCCGTCAGGCGCTGGAAGGAAGCGACATGGTATTCGTCACTGCTGGTATGGGCGGCGGCACAGGTACTGGTGCGGCTCCGGTGGTCGCAGGTGTTGCCAAACAGATGGGTATCCTGACTGTCGGTGTGGTTACCAAACCGTTCCGCTTTGAAGGTGCCAAGAGAATGCGTGCAGCACAGCGCGGTATCGAAGAACTGGCCAAGAGTGTAGATACACTGATCACGATTTCCAATGACCGTCTGTTGGATGTTGCGGATAAAAAGACGACCATGGTGGATGCATTCCATATGGCAGATGATGTACTGCGTCAGGGTGTTCAGGGTATTTCAGACCTGATCTATCGTCCCGGTATTATCAACGTCGACTTCGCGGATGTCCGCACGATCATGCAGGATAAAGGTATGGCCCATATGGGAATCGGCCGTGCCAAAGGTGAAGGCAAAGCGCAGAAAGCAGCTGAGCAGGCGATCAAGTCTCCTCTGATGGATACCGAGATCAATGGTGCCAAGGGACTTCTGGTCAATATCTGCGGCGGTCCTGAAATGTCACTGTTCGAGTACTATGAAGTTTCTGACTATATTCAGGGCAAAGTTGATGAAGAAGCTGAGATCATCGTTGGAACCACTATCGACAACGATATGGAAGACGAGATCATGGTTACCGTTATCGCTACAGATTTCGGTAACTCTCCCCGTCCTAAACAGGTGAGCTTCGGTCACGATGAAGATCATCCTGTTGAACTGGATGCACCGAGTTTCCGTCCGGAACAACCGGCTGCTGAAGATCCGTTCCAGGGAAACAACTACCGGACTCCTGTCCCGGAGAATACGGCTTATCAGAACGCACCTTATCAGAATGCACCATACCAGGAACAGCAGAACGCCTACACCGAGGCACAGATCGATATTCCAGGTTTCCTGCAGAGAAAGAAAAGAAGATAAAGAAAAACTGACTGAAAAGGAAAAGCGATCAGTGTTCGACTGATCGCTTTTATTCTACTGTACCATCTTTAACAGATCACAAGGCTGGTGCAGGCTATAATACTTATCAAAGGAAAGAAACAGGCAATGAAAAAAGCGGTCAAGTTTGGGGGAAGTTCTCTGGCAGATGCAGCACAGTTCAGAAAATGCGCTGCTATCATTCAGGCAGATCCGTCCAGAAGGTATGTAGTACCTTCTGCCCCGGGCAAACGATTTCGGGATGATGTAAAGATCACCGATATGCTGATCGAATGTTACGAGATCCAGCGGAAAGATCTGGATCAGGGATTGGAATGTTTTTCCAGAGTAGAAGATCGATTTGATGAGATCATCCGGGATCTTAACCTGGATTATTCGCTGGAACCGGAATATCGGCTGATCCGAAGCTATATGGAAGAAGGGCTTTCCAGAGACTATCTTGTCAGCAGGGGAGAATTCCTTTCCGGTAAAGTACTTGCAGCTCTGCTTGGATTCCCGTTTGTTGACCCGGCAGATTATATCGTTTTCAACAGCAACGGCGTTTTCGAAGAACAGAAAACGGCAGCCGCTTTCAGAAAGATCGTGGATATGGATTGTTTTGTTATGCCGGGATTTTACGGTGCAACAGAGACAGGCCGCGTGAAAACGTTTTCCCGCGGCGGATCCGATATAACCGGATCCGTTGTAGCTGGCGGCATGCATGTGGATATCTATGAAAACTGGACAGATGTCAGCGGCTTTCTGATGGCTGATCCCAGGATAGTGGATAATCCCCTTCCTATTACGGAGATTTCCTATAGTGAACTTCGTGAGCTTTCCTACATGGGAGCACAGGTCTTCCATGAGGAAGCAATTTTCCCGGCAAGAGAAGCCGGAATCCCAATCAATATCCGCAATACGAACCGGCCGGAAGATGAAGGATCCTGGGTTCGAACGGATGACAAAACCTCTGATGAGCATTTGTTCATTACCGGCGTAACGGGCAAAAAAGGCTTTATGTCCATGTCCTTTGAAAAGGATGTCGGAGGAGACCGGCTTCCCTTCGGACGAAAAGTACTGCAAATGTTTGAAGAAGCCAAGGTCATGGTCGAGCATGTGCCTTCCAGTATCGGAACGATGACAGTCGTTGTGGATGCCAGAGAGATCAGCGGTAAGGAAGAGAACATTCTTCGCCGGGTTCGTCGTGAGATTGATCCGTACAGCATCACCGTTGAGAGAAATCTGGCGCTGGTGGCAGTCGTTGGTATCAAGATGCGCGGTGTCGTCGGTATAACTTCTGATATGCTGCGTGTTCTGGCTGAAGAAGGAATCAACGTTCGGATGCTGATCCAGGGCATTAAGGAGATCAGCCTGATCATCGGCATCAACGAAGAAGATTTTGAGAAGGCGATCCGCCTTCTGTATGCGTTTGCACTGAAGAGAAATCAAAAAGAAAACTAGAGCATATTTCCTTTATAATTTGTTACAGAAGTGTTACAAATTATAAAGGAAATATTTCGATTATATATTGCGTAAGAGATATTTCTGTAGTATAATATTGATAATCCGCATTCGAGAGATAGGAGGAAGCTATGATTTCCAATCAGATCCTGCAGTCAACCATTGATGGCGTCAAAGCAATTACGAAAATCGATATTTCCGTAATGGATACCGAAGGAAATATTCTGGCATCGACAGAAGAATCCAGGAATACCAAGAGCCTTGCTTTTGTTCCTGATATGCTCAGCTCCAAAGCTGACAGCATGCAGCTTCAGGGATACCAGCTCTTTAAGGTATATGATGCAGCGGAAGTAACTTATATCGTTGCGATCCGGGGTGAAGATGAAGATGCCTATAAGATCGGCAAGATCGTAGCTTTTCAGATCCAGAATCTTCTTGTAGCTTACAAGGAACGTTTTGATAAGGATAACTTTATCAAGAACCTCCTCCTGGACAATCTGCTGCTGGTAGATATCTATATCCGCGCCAAGAAGCTTCGCATCGATAACAATGTTCCTCGTGTCGTTTATCTGATCGAGTCAAATAACGACAGCGAGACCAACACGAATGTGATGGATGTTGTACGGGGAATTTATCCTGTGAAAACGAAAGACTTCATCACAGCCGTGGATGAAAGCCATATTATTCTTGTCAAAGACGTATCGGATGATATGAGCCGCGGTGCACTGGAAAAGGCTGCCGGTATGATCAGCAGTATGCTTTCCAGCGAAGCGATGGGCAAGGTCAGGATCGCGCTCGGATCGGTAGTAAAAGATCTGAAGGATATCTCCCGCTCCTACAAAGAAGCCAAGATGGCACTGGAAGTGGGTAAGATCTTCTATGAGGACAAGTATGTCATCAATTACAACCGTCTCGGTATCGGCCGGCTGATCTATCAGTTGCCGCTGCCGCTTTGCCGGATGTATATCGAAGAGATCTTCAAGGATATCCGCATCGAGGATTTCGATGAAGAGACCCTGAATACAGTCAGCAAATTCTTCGAAAACAGTCTGAATATCTCAGAGACTTCCCGTCAGTTGTATATCCACAGAAATACGCTGGTATACCGTCTGGATAAACTTCAGAAGAATACCGGACTGGATATTCGGATTTTCGATGATGCAATCACATTTAAGATTGCGCTGATGGTGGCTAAGTACATGAATTACATGGAGCAGAACGGATTCAAATGATAGAATTACAAAACGTGACAAAGGTCTACGAGGGGGACGTGACCGGGGTCGAGCATATCAATCTGAAGATCGAAGACGGTGAATTTGTTTTCATCGTAGGCGAGAGCGGATCAGGAAAGAGTACACTGCTCAAGCTTCTGATGCGGGAACTGGTTCCCGATGAGGGTTCGATCATTATCGACGGACAGGATATTACCAAGCTGCGCCGCGGAAAAGTAGCGGAGCTTCGTCGAAACATGGGAATCGTTTTCCAGGATTACCGTCTGTTGTCTTCACGGACGGTCTATGAGAATGTCGCTTTTGCGCTGGAAGTCATTGAAGTTCCTCCGAAGAAGATCCAGCGCTCTGTTCCGGCAGCACTGAATCTCGTCGGCCTGGCACACAAGGCCAAATCTCTTCCGAACGGAATCTCCGGCGGTGAGCAGCAGAGAACAGCGATTGCCAGAGCGATCGTGAATAATCCTCATCTGGTACTTGCGGATGAGCCTACCGGCAATCTTGATCCGCGCAATTCGGAAGAAATCATGGATGTGCTGGACGCCATCAACCGCCGCGGAACCACCGTTATTGTAGCGACACATGACCGTGATATCGTTGATGAGATGCAGAAACGAGTTATCCATATCGAAGATGGCTGTATCGTCAGAGACTCCGAAGAAGGAGGATATGACGATGAAGATTAGGACCGTCGGAACCTGTATGAAAGAGGGATTCAAGAGTGTCTTCCGTAACGGGCTGATGTCTCTTGCTTCGATCGGTACGATCACGGCCTGTCTGATCATTCTGGGAATCGTTTACTGTCTGGTCATGAATGTAAGAAGTTTTGCAGACAGCATGAACTCAACACTTGGTATGGTTGCCTGGCTGAAACCGGGAATCACCCAAAACGAGGTTCAGGAGATGGAAGCTCAGCTTCAAGCCAGAGATGATATCGGTGACTACCGGTATGTATCTGCGGAAGAAGCCTGGGAGATTTTCAAGAATGATATGCTGGGCGGATATGAGATCAGCGATATGCTGATGGATGATCTGAATAATGATAACCCTCTGAAGAATTCTGCGAATATTGAGATCTACCCCAAAGCAGCGGGTGATCAGGCAGGTATCGTGGATTTTCTGAATAACTCTCCTTATGTACGAAAAGTGAGCTATTCTCAGAATGCATCAAGGGCACTTTCTTCCTTTGCTGCGCTGGTGACCTATGTGGGCGTTGCGCTGATCGGTTTTCTGATCTTCATCGCCCTTCTGCTGATTACGAATACGATCAAACTTTCTGTTTATATCCGTAAACGGGAAATCAACATCATGAAATATATCGGAGCAACGGATGCATTCGTCCGTCTGCCGTTTGTGATCGAGGGCATGATGATCGGCATACTTGGTGCTATCATCCCGACAGCACTGGTATACTTCGGTTATGATGCGTTGATTAGACTGGTAGAGAATCGATTCAATGCGATCTCTTCTCTCTTTGAGTTCCTGAGCGTTTCCTCGATCATGCAGGGTTTGATCCCGCTCTTTCTCATATTAAGTGTAGGTGTTGGTGTCATCGGAAGTTCGATTTCCATGCGCAAGCACCTGAAGGTCTGAGGAGAATGAGATTATGAAAACGAAAACAAAACGGATCCTCTCCATGGTGCTGGCGGTCCTTCTGGTACTTGCCATGCTGGCCGGTGTTATACTCCCTGCACTCGGTGATGAGATGGACGATCTGGAGGGAGAAAAAGAACGCCTGGAACAGGAAAAAGCTGATGCTGAGGCGATAGCCAATGCAACGGATGAAGAACTGGCAGCTGCTCAGGCAAAACTGGATAAAGTCAGCACGGAGATCGAAGGAATCAATACCAAGCTCTCCGAGGTTGGTGACAGACTAGTAAAACTGAATCGTCAGATTGCGGACAATGAACAGCTGCTGGCAGATAAACAGGCAGAACTGGAAAATGCGCAGCAGGATATGCACATCTATTATCAGGCACTCAAAAGCCGGATTCAGATGATGTATGAAAATGATCGGGTCACCTATCTGGAGAT
>JAEEGL015191626.1_pt1 | contig 11787 bp, 7 predicted proteins | sample 9134231 | NCBI WGS metagenome assembly JAEEGL01 (sample SAMN16246548, study PRJNA631951) | gut metagenome | biome: gut microbiome; feature: rumen; material: fiber-attached | host: Bos | place: Iran: Karaj | collected 2018-10 | reverse complement strand
CGCTTGACAACAGACGGCAAATAGTCCATAATCATTTCCTCTAAACCTTGAAAGGAACAGTCATGCAGAACCAGGAAGTCTACGATTCAGTCATCGCAAAGTTCGAGAAACAGTTCGGCGCCAAGCCGGCGGTCACGGCGTACGCGCCGGGACGCATCGAGGTTATAGGCAACCATACCGACTACAACGAGGGTTTCGTGTTCTCGGCGGCAATCGACCAGGGCACGTTCTTCGCGGTCTCGCCTGCGGCGGATACGAAGTGCACGATCGTGGCCGGCAACCTCGACCGTTCGGTCACGTTCGACATTTCCGAAGTGAAGCCCCAGAAGGAGGATTCCTGGCAGAACTACGTGACGGGGACGTTCAACTGGCTCTTCGACGGCGAGCCTGCGAAGGCCGGCCGCGGATTCAACGCGGTCTTCGAAGGCAACATTCCGCTGGGCGCCGGACTTTCCTCCTCCGCGGCGCTCGAGATGGCGACGGCGCTCGCGCTCGCGAAGATATACGGGATCGAGAAGGACAAAACTTCGCTCGCGAAGATCGGCCAGAAGGCCGAGCATACTTTCGCGGGCTGCCCCTGCGGACTTCTTGACCAGGCGTCATCGCTCTACGGCAAGGCGGGCGCGCTCGTCAAGAGCGATTTCCGCTACTGCAGGTTCGAGACGGTGGACATGGGCGGCGACGTGGCGTTCATGATGGTGAAGTCCAACGCGAAGCACGCCCTTGTCGATGGCGCATATGCAAGCCGCCGCCAGGCGTGCGAGGATGCGGCCAAGTATTTCGCGGGCGTCCTCAAGCACCCCGTCACGCACCTGCGCGACGTTTCGTGCGCGGAATGGATCCTCTACCGCGGCGGCCTGCCCGAGACCACCGCCAAGCGCGCGATACATCCGATCGGCGAAGACGAGCGCGTGCTCGTGGGTGCGCAGCTGCTCGAGAAGGGCGATCTCGCCGGCTTTGGCGCGCTCATGTTCGATTCGCACGAGTCGTCGCGCAACTGGTTCGAGAATTCCTGCGCGGAACTCGACACGATCGTCGACGCGGCCAAGGCCATCCCCGAGGTGCTGGGCGCCCGTCTTTCGGGCGGCGGCTTCGGCGGCAGCTGCTGCCTGCTCGTGAAGCCGGCGGCGGCCGACAAGATCGCCGCGTCGATCACGCAGGCGTACCGCACGATCTACGGCGACGAGCCGGTATGCCGCCTCGTGAAGCCTTCCGACGGCGCGCATCTCGTCTGATTGCCAGGCTTGGCGGAAACTTGAAATCCAGAAAGGGACGCTCATGGAACAGCAGCAGAAAAAAGGTGGCAGCCTGATCGCCATCGTCACGATGTTCGCGCTCTACGCGATGTGCGGCTTTATGACCTACCTTGCGGCGCCGGCCGGCAAGATATGGGGCGGCTGCCCAGGTATCGCAGGCTCCACGACGCTCGGCATGATGGGCAACATGATGAACTTCCTCGCATACCTCGTCATGGGTTATCCCATGGGCATGGTGCTGCAGAAGTTCGGCTACAAGGTGACGGCGCTCCTGGCGTGCGGCTCCGGCGCGGCGGGCATTCTCGTGCAACTCGCTTCGGGCCATGTGGACCTGGGCGTCGCGGGCGGCGTTCCTGCCGCGTGGTATGTATATCTCTTCGGCGCGTTCATCTCCGGCGCATCGAACTGCCTCTTGAACACCGTCATCAACCCGATGCTCAACCAGATCGTCGGCGGCGGCAAGAAGGGCAACCAGCTCAACCTGGCGGGCGGCGCCTGCAACTCGATGTTCCAGGGCTTTTCGATGCTCATCGTGCCGATAGTCGTGGGCGAAGTGACGGCCCAGACGAAGTTTGCCGACGTGACGGGCGTGCTGCTGTCGGCGGCGGCGGTCTTTGTGGTGGCGACGATCATCATCGCGTTCCTCCCCATCCAGAACCCGACGGCGCGTCCGAAGACCGTCACATACGAGCGCAGTGCGCTGGCGTTCCGCCACTGTCTGCTGGGTGTCATCGGCATTTTCCTCTACATGGGCGTAGAGGCGGGCATCCCGGCGGCGACGTCGTCCAACCAAATCAAGGACCTGATGGGCGGCGGCGACACTGCGGCGGTTGTCGCAGGTTCGCTCGGCATGGCGGTCTTCGTGTGCATGCTCGTCGGGCGCATGCTCGGCGCCGCGTTCGGCGGCAAGATCGCGCCGCGCACGATGCTTCTTGCGGCGACGGGTGTTTCGCTCGCACTCCTCGTCGTTGGCGTGGGCCTTATCGCCGCGAAAGTGTCGATGCCGTTCACGGTCGCGGGCAAGACTGCCGGCGAAACGGCCACGGTGAACGTCCCTGTCGGCGCGTTCTGCTTCGTGCTGATGGGGCTCTGCTCATCCGTTATGTGGTCGGTCATATTCAACCTCTCCACAGAGGGACTCGGCAAGTATACTGAACAGGCCGCGGGCTTCTTCATGACGATGGTCGTGGGCGGCGGCGTGCTGCCGCTACTGCAGAGCTTCATCACCGACAAGATCGGCTTCGCGGTGAGCTTTATTGTGCCGGCCGCGTGCCTCGCATACCTCTTCATCTACGCCCTCGCCTTCACGAAGAACGTCAATACCGACATCAAGGTCGACTAAGCTCTGGCATCGCGCTTACGATGAAAATACAAAAAACGCTCTGGCTCGTGGCCGCGATTGCGGTTGCACCTGTCCTGCAAGGTTCCAATGTGGTGTTGCAGGCATCTTGCGCGAATAAGGAATTGTTGAACGGGACGTTCGACGACGATGGTTTCGGTGGAGTGCTCGACTGGGGGTTTGGGCGTACCAACGGGAAAACCACGCTTGAAAGGCTGCCGTATCGCGCCCCGGATGGGAGCATGGCCGTCAGGATCCACGGTGGACCGGGCGAGTTCGTGTTCCGGCATCTCGCGCTAAGGCTCGTGGAGGGCGAGGAATACCGTCTTTCCGCGTGGGTGCGCACGAAGAACCTGGCATCCGTCAAGCGCAAGGAGCTTGAAATCCACAACACCGGATGGTCAAGGTCCGTATGCGCATTCCTGCCGGACGACACGGATGGCCAGTGGAAAAAGATAGAGTGGGCCGGCAAGATGATCCATTCCGACGGAAACATCTGGCAATGCCTGTTCTACTTTTCTTCGTTCGAGCCCGATTCCATGGTCGAGATCGCATCGCCCTCGCTCGTGCCTGTTTCCGCCAAGGCATGCGCTGAGTCGTCTGCCGTGGTGCCGTTTTCCAAGCCGTTCCCGCCGCGTATCGTGCCGATAGATCCACTGCTGTCCGACCTTGATGCGGACACCGGGCGCATGATGTTCTTCTATGCCGGTTCGCCCGCGTGCGGCTTCGAGGCGTGTGAATTGGCCGGCAGTCTGGACGGTGGTTCGCAGGTGTGCGCCCAGGTCGGCGCCGACAGGCGGGCGACGCTGGCATTCGGTACCGTGCAGCCGGGCAGCCACAAACTGCACGTCAAGATCGTGGAAAAAGGGAAGGGGAACGTCCTTGCCTCCAACGAGTATGCGGTGACGGCGAAGAGGCGCAATGCCTGGCCCGTGCAAGGCAGGCGGCTCAACAATTTCGTCACGGAGCTTTTTACGCGCGAACTGAAAGACGGCACATACGAATTCACGAACCCTCGCGACGGATGGATATTCATAGGTTTCGACCGTCCCCTCCGCGACGTGGAGGCGCGCCTTGACGAAGGTTCCGTGCCTGTCGTGCGCTATCGCGAGCATGAGCCTTCCGAGACGATGCGGTTCCTTCCTGCAGGGCGGCATTCCGTGAAGGTATCCGGCGCAACCGCCGCGGGAGTGCGCGACGGGCGCATCTCGGTGCGGCTGGTGAAACCCATAGTCCACAGCGGAGGACGCCTTGTGCGCGCCACCGAGCCGGATGTGGAGGGCTATTCGTGGGGGCCTGGATTCTACCGCAGGTTCGGGTACCACTTCTTCAACGAGACCACGTTGTCGCAGCTGGCGGAGGTATGTAAGGGCCGCAAGCCCAATCCCGCTCTGGAGCCTATAATCCAGGACATCAAGGAGCGCGGCATCCGGACCACGGAGACGTTGCATATCGGACCGGGCGATCCGGAACGCAACAATCTCGCGTCCCTGACGCGTATCGTCGAAAGCTACGGAAACCTGGCAAAGGGCGAACCGTTCATGATCGACGAGAATTCGGTTGGATCGACACGGTTGATGCACTACAACTGGGGCGAGGCGTGCTGGCGCACGTGGAGTCCGCGGCGGACCATCAGCGTATTCTTCAACGATGCGACGGGGTCTAGTTTCATGGACCCCATCGGACATACCCTTGACCTTGCGGCAACGTTGAACTCCGGCGATGGAACGGCCATGCTCATACCTGAGGTCTACCTGCGGGTCAAGGAGGAAGAACAGGACGCCTACCTGCAGGAGGACTACTTCCTTGCCTGGATGGAATCGGCGCGTGCGCTCGTGCCGTCGGCGCCTTCGCATGTGTTCTTCTATCTCGGCGGTTGGCTGACCCAAGGGCAATGGAGCCCGTACTACTGCCCGGAAGGCGATGTGAAGGTCCTTTACGACCATTTCATGCATCGGCTTGCCACCGATCCGGCGTTTGCGGACATGGGTGGCGCAGGCTTCTCGAATCCGTCGTGCGACGAGAGCGTGTTTCGCTGGGCGATGAAGCTGCTGCATTACTATTGCGTGGAGGGAGGAACGGAGCCGCTTTCCGCAAAGCATGGCTTCAAGTATGCCGGGCATGTCAGGAACGGTGGTTTCGCAGACGGGTTTGACGGATGGCAGGTGTCTGCCGCCGAGCCGGATTCGCTGAAGCCGGACAGGTTGAAAAGCTTCGGCAAGTGGGGAATGCGCAGGTGTTTCCCTAACAATGGACGGCCTGCGAAACATGCATGGGGCGACACGTTTGCCGTATTCACACGCAGTGACAAGGGACCGAACGTTCTACGGCAGAAGTTGACGGGCCTCGTTCCTGGCCACATGTACGAACTTATGTTCTGCACTGCAGATCGTGACAATGTCGTCAAGAAGACCGCGCCGCCCAAGGACTTCACCTTTACGGCGCGCATCAAGGGTGCGGACGAACTCGAATCGCTCGCATACCGCCATCCGTCGGTCATGCTTGCAATGGATCGCAAGGCAGGTCGCGTAATTCCGGTCATCGTGACGCACCGCCATGTATTCCAGGCCAAGGATGCAGAGGCCGAAATAGTCTTCAGCGACTGGAAGGATGCGACCACCCCTGGCGGTGTGGCTGGCGAGGCACGCTTCTTGAACTTCGTTGGAGTGCGTTCGTACTACAAGGGTGAACCGGGGGATGTCGAGGAACTTGGGAAACTCCTTGAACGTAAATGAGCAAAGTGTCGGGAACGACCGACGTGGGCTTGCCCGTGCCATTTCGGCCAAGGATGAATATGGGAATTCGACGTGCAATAAATCTCGCGGTGGCGATTGCGTTGGCGACTGTTGCGGATCTGCAGGCGGCGGTGAGGCCGCCCGCCGTGCCGCTTGTTGCGGTGGAGCCGCATTTCAGCGTGTGGAGCGCGGCGGACAGATTGTACGACAAGGACACGACGCACTGGACCGGTGCGGTGCAGCCGCTTTCGATCCTTCTTGATGCGGATGGCGTCACGTACCGTCTCTGCGGACGCGGGAAATGGAAAGAGCTGGAACTGCCTGTCCTGTCCCAGACCGGGTGCCGTGTCGGTGCGACAGTCACGACATATCGATTCGCCGGCGGCAACGGGCTTTCGGCGGAGATTGCTTTCGCGACGCCGCGCATGACTGACGACCTGGACGTGTTTTCGCGTCCCGTGACATATGTGACCGTACGGGTCTGCGGCGCAAAGTCGTCTTCCGTCAAAGTTTCCATCACCGGTGCCTGGGCGACCAACGACGACAAGGCGCAGATGTCATGGAGGACAAACACGGTTGCGGGCATTCGGGACATCTCCGTAGGTCGCGCCGATTCCGTGCCGTTCTCGATTCGCGGCGATGGAAAGCGCGCGAATTGGGGGCGTGTGCATCTTGTGGGGCCACTAGCCGCCAACCACCAACAACCAACCACTACATTCCTTCTCGCCTACGACAATGTGAAGAGCGTTCGCTTCTTCGGCGAGGAACTTGTCGATTGGTGGGCGCGGGAAGGGAAATCGTTCGACGCGATGCTTGTCGATGCTGTTGCCGATACCTTACGGCTCGAGGCGAAGTGCCGCGAATTCGACGCGAAATTCCGTACGGATATGGAGAAGATCGGCGGCGAAAAGTACGCCGATATCGCGGAACTCGCGTGGCGGCAGAGCTTCGCCGCATGCAAGTTTGTCGCCGGACCGGGCGGGGAGCCATTCATGTTCTCCGCCGAAAACGCCTCCGGCGGGATGATCGGCACTACGGACGTGTTCTATCCGCAATTTCCGCATCTGCTCATGTCCAGCCTGACGCTCGCCAAGGCCACGCTCGCGCCGACGTGCATCTACGCTTCGTCCACCAACTGGCCATACGCCTACGCGCCGCACGACGTTGGACTGTTCCCTGTCGCTGAGGGCCAGTACTACGGCATGAAGAAGGGGCAGTCCGTTGGCGGCGGAACGGACGATACATACCGCATGCCGGTGGAGGAGTGCGGCAACATGCTGATCCTTCTTGCGGCGGTTGCAAAGGCCGAGGGCAATGCCGGCTTTGCCGGACGATGGTGGGATGAAGTGACGAAATGGGCGGAATATCTTGAGCGGTTTGGCTACGACCCCGGCAATCAGCTTTGCACGGACGACTTTGCCGGACATCTCGCGCACAACGCGAATCTCTCGATAAAATCCATCGTCGCATTGGCCTCTTATGCGGCGATGTCCGAGATCAGGGCGCGAGGGCATGTGCCGCATGGACTATCGCATTTTGTAAAATGTGATAGTCCGGTGGCGGCGAGATACAGATCGCTTGCCGAAGACATGGTGCGGAAATGGATCGAGGCGGCGAAAGGCGGCGCGCATGGCGGAACCCGCATCGCGTTCGACAGCCCGGGTACCTGGAGCCTCAAATACAATCTCGTTTGGGATCGCGTTCTAGGGCTTGGCCTTTTCCCGCCGGAAGTCGCCGCCGCAGAATTGAAGACGTATCGGACCGTTGCGTCCGACTATGGCGTACCGCTCGATTGCCGCAAGACGTATACGAAGGCAGATTGGCTTGCATGGTGCGGTACGCTCACAGGGCGGCGTGAAGACCTGGAGTTCATGTGCGAAGGAATTCACCGCTTTCTTGACGAGACCCCGGACCGCATTCCGTTCAGCGATTGGTACATGGCGGATTCCCGCCTCTATCGCGGTTTCATCGCCCGCAGCGTCGTAGGCGGCGTGTTCATGCCTGCACTTTTGTTCTCCAATCCAGTTGCAGACGGTTACTTGAAACCGTAGACGGGAAATGGTATCATATCAGCGTCCCTTGGATTAGGTGCCGTTTCGGCGGCTCCTGTCCTCCAAACTGCGTTTCGTCATGTTGTATCATCTGTCAAATCTAGTTACCGATGGCTGGGGCCCGCTCCGGCTCTTCCGTTCGCATGCGTTGCTGCTTGCCGGCGGCACGATGCTCGCGGCGCTCATGGTGCTGTTCTGCCTGCCGTATCTGTGGCGGCATCTGCCGCATGACCAGGGCAAGGCCCTCGTGCAGGGCGGGATGGCGTCCAAAGGCAAGCCCACCGGCGCGGGATTCTGGATATCCCTGCTCGTCCTGCCGGTGATACTGCTCGTGATGCCGTTCAACGTGCCCGATCTCGGGGTTCTGCTGTGCCTCTATGCGGCAATGGTCTTCGGATACATGGACGACCGCAGCATCAATCCCTGGGGGCAGCTCAAGAAGGGGATTCTTGACGGGGTCGTTTCGCTGGGCGTGGCGCTATTCATCTACATAGGGTACGCGCACGGCACGGGCGAGATGGCGTATGCGAAGATATGGCTGCCTTTCGTGAAGGGCATGTGGCAGATTCCGTGGTACATCTACCTGCCGGGCGCCACGTTCCTGCTGTGGTTCACGATGAACGCGACAAACTGCTCGGACGGGGTTGACGGACTCGCGGGGTCGCTCACTCTCATCACGCTCGTGAGTCTGGCCGTGCTGCTGTATGTCGTCATAGGCTACATGCCTGTCGCGCACTACCTGTTGATTCCGGTCGGTGGCACTGCGGCCCGTCTGGCCGCCCGGTGGGCGATCCTCCTGATGACTGTCGCGGGCGGCATCGCGGGATACCTGTGGTGGAATTCGGAGCCTTCCAAGGTCCTGATGGGCGATGCCGGCTCGCGGTTCCTCGGACTGCTTGTGGGCGCGGGAGTGCTCATATCCGGGAATCCGTTTCTCGTGATAGCCTTCGCGCCGGTCGTCCTGGTCAACGGCGGCGCGGGGCTGGGCAAGCTGGTGCTTCTCCGCCTTCTCCGCAAACTGGGGCTCGACGTGCGTCCGCCATCAATATTGCCGCCCGAACTGGTCGAACGCCAGAACCCTTTCGTGAAACTTCTGCATGGGGTGCGCTTCCCGCTGCACGACCACTGCAAGAGGTCTCTCAAGTGGTCGAACGCGCAGGTGCTCATGCGGTTCGTGCTCCTGCAGGCGTTCCTCATCCCGTTGCTGTTCGTGCTGCTTGTGAAGATTCGTTGATACGCCACCGCCGATTCCGGGAATGGAGAGTCAAATGAACAGTCCGATGCGCATACTCCTGGTCGACAACCTGATGATCCGCAGATACGGCAACCTGCGCATGGGGCCCGGCCGCAAGCTCGCATGCGGGGCCGTCCGCAACGACTGGCGCATCTGCGAGTTCTCGGACCGTGACATGGCGCGCCTTCTGGCGCCGTTGGGCATCCGCGCGTGGGGCGGACGCATCGCCAACAGGAAACTGATCCTGTGCGCGAAGAATTTCCGGCCGGACGTCCTTCTGCTCGGACACTGTGACTATATCCAGAACTGGGCCCTCGACAAGATACGCCGCATCCTGCCCGACATCCGCATAGGCCACTTCAACGTCGACCCGCTCTGGCAGGAGCAGACGCAGAACCAGATGGCCGACCGCATGAATTCCTGCGATGCGCTTTTCGCGACAACGGCCGGCGACGTGCTCAAACGCTGGTGCACCGGGCGCAACGTCGTCGCCTACATGCCCAATCCGTCCGACACCTCGATGGAGAACCAGGACAACGGACGTAAATTCGGCTTCGCCCGCGATCTTTTCTTCGCCGGCAATCCGCGCGAGGGCGATCCGCGCTGGGAGCTTCTCGCGAAATTGCTGCCCAAGATAAACGGCAGGCTCAGGTACGAGATCTTCGGCCCAGGGCGCAATGCGCCGTCCATCGACAAGATCGCGGCGCATGGTTCGCTCCATGGTTCGATATGGGGTGCGGCGTACGAGGACGTGCTTGCGTCTTCCAAGATGTCGCTCAACCTCAATCGCAGGGAGGGCGACAAGTGGTATTCGTCCGATCGCATCGCGCATCTGATGGGCTACGGGATACTCACGTTCCAGAGTTCCAGGAACCAGATGCAGAGTTTCTTCACGGACGACGAGACCGTCTGGTTCGACTCCGCGGCCGACCTTGCCGACAAGATACTGCTTATGCAGGCGAACGACGACACGCGCGCGCGCGTCGCTTCGGCCGGGCGCGCGAAATACCATCGCCTTTTCAACGGCGCGCGCGTCCTGCGATACATGGTCGAGACGCTTCTCGGCCAACCGTATTCCGAGCCGTACGAATGGGCCGGCGAAGTCTACCGGTGACGTCGCCGACTCTATGGCCCGGAAGGGTGGCGGACGACGTCAGCGGAAGCACATAAGCGGCAGAAGGGCGTCCTTCTCCGAGTACGCAAGGTGCGCCTTGAGCCAACGTACGGCGTCGTCCGCGTCGCGGCGGCGGCATGCCTTCAGTATCTCGCAGTGGTAGCGCCATGCGATGGCGACATGGCGCAAGGTGCGTTGATGCGAATGCGTACCGAAGAACTGGTTCCGGCGGTAGGTGTTTGCGATTATCTTCTCCGCCAGGGTGTTTCCCGAGATACGCAGTAGCAGCAGATGGAAAGCCAGATCCTCTGCGATGAACTGCGACTCGGGTCGTCCTGTCATCACATCCATCTTTGCGCGACGCATGGACTTGATCGCGGAATGCATACGGTCGCAGTGCCCCTGCAGCACAGTGATGTCCTTTGGGGTTATGTTGCGCATCGCTCGGACGAGCATGGCGGATTCTATGGCGGAGCGTATGGCATAGGCGTCCACGACGTCCTTTGCAGCGACCCCGGATATGTAGGTGCCCGATTTGGTTTTCTGGTACAGGACGCCCTCTTCGACAAGTCGGCGTACGGCTTCGCGCATGGGCGTGCGGCTTACGCCGCAGGCGGCGGCAAGCGACGGCTCGGAAAGCCTGTCGCCGGGCTTCAGGTCTCCGCTGGAAAGCCTCGCGCAGATGTATTCGTATGCCTTTTCACTCAGGTTCTTTGTGTCGTTCTTTCGCATCGGACACATTATACCATAATATCTTGCTTTGATGTCGGACGTACGGATCGTTCTTTGGCCACCCGAACATCCAGCAGGTAACCAAACTTGTATACAAATCACGTTGACATGTATTCAAGATTGTGGGATAATATGCGCAACACAGCCAGAAAAAGATTGATTCCATGTCGCAATGGAATTAAAGCCGGGATGTTGACATTAACCTAAACTTGAAACAAAGGAAACGTCTGAATGCATACGATGCACGCTGCTCCGTTGCTACGCCTTGTGATGCCGTTGGCGCTTGTTTCGTTCAGCGCATGGGCGGCTTACGTCGCAGAACCGGATGCGGCGCATTCGGCGTCTTCGCGGCGTCACACCGGAATACCTTCCATCGCGGTCGCTTCGAGTGGTCGGCTGTGGGCGACCTGGTACGGAAGTCCCACGGGCGGCGAGGATTCCAACAACTATTGTACGCTCGCGACAAGCGCGGACGGAGGTGCCACGTGGACGGACGTCCTTGTGGCCGATCCGGACGGAATCGGACCTAAACGCGCATTTGATCCCGAGATATGGGCTGCGCCAGACGGCAGGATGTTCTGGACGTGGACCGAACGTGTCTCGCCGCTGCAGGCCGAAGCTAAGCACGCCAACGCGGGCTGCCTCGCCGATCCGAAGCACGACCGGCTGATGTGCGTGGAGCTTCCAGGCGATATCGTGCCAAAGCCTCCGTATCCCGCGCCGCGGCAGATAGCGCGAGGCGTGATGATGTGCAAGCCGATCGTCCGCAACAATGGCGCGTGGCTTTTCCCGTCCGCGCATTGGAGCGATGCGCCTTCGGCATGCATATACGAGTCGAGAGACTCCGGCAAGTCCTTTTCCTGCATTGGCGGCGTCACGCTGCCCCAAAAGGCGCGCGCATACGACGAACATGCCGTCGTGCAGCTGCGTAACGGCGATCTTTTAGCGTTCATGCGCACGGTGCGCCTGGCAAATTGCATGGAAAGCGTGTCGCACGACGGCGGACACACGTGGGACGCCCCGAAGAAGGCTCGCATCAACCATACGAGCAGCAGGCTCTTCCTTCGCAAGCTGAAGAGCGGAAACCTGCTTCTGGTGAAACACGGGAAAATCAACGAGGATTGCGGTCGCCGCAACCTCACGGCGTTCCTCTCCCGTGACGACGGCGCGACGTGGGAAGGGGGACTTTTGATTGACGCAAGAGACGGCGCCTCGTATCCTGACGGCGATCAGGCCGCCGACGGAACGATCCATGTCGTATACGACTACGACCGTCTTGGAACGCAGGAGATATTGCTTGCCTCGTTCACCGAGGCCGACGTCCTT
>JAEEGL013854078.1_pt1 | contig 11787 bp, 12 predicted proteins | sample 9134231 | NCBI WGS metagenome assembly JAEEGL01 (sample SAMN16246548, study PRJNA631951) | gut metagenome | biome: gut microbiome; feature: rumen; material: fiber-attached | host: Bos | place: Iran: Karaj | collected 2018-10 | reverse complement strand
TCTTCGCCCCTTTTGATCTCAAACCGCCTGCCGCAGTAAGGGCATTTCCATTTGACTGCCGTAATGACGGTAAAGGCCAAGATCCCCAAGATCAAGATCCCCAAAAAAATGCTTTGTCCCAGGGGACTGCTCATGGTAAACGGCAGTGAAAACAGCAAAAGTGATATACTGCCGTATAAAATGACCAAAGATATTTTTCTCCATGAAAACAGATTCATCTCGTTTTTCCTTTCTTTCTGGTCTTCCCCAGACTTAATTTTCTGTCATGACGGACAAGAAAAAGATATTGTTATCCGTAGTAAAGTTCTGCATGCTGTAAAGCACCAAAACTTCATCGATCTGATTTTCTTCTATATAAGCTTTATAATCTATTTTTGCGTATCGAAGGTCTCCCATATAGATCGTATCGTAATGCGGGAACAAAAAAGGCGTAAAGCAGTTGGCATAAGAGTCCTTTAGGATCAACAGATTTTTCCCCGTCTTTTTTTGACCGGTCCTGATGCGGATCAACGGCTGATTGCCGCTGAAGAACACGCTGTACTTATCTTTTTTCTCCAGATAGGACCGATCGTATAAAATGCCTTCTTTTTCTGTCTGATTTTCATAAAAAGCGATCTCTGCCTTCTCCTGCTCTTTGTTTGTGAACGCCTCTAACCTATCTGGTTTCACCCATCTGACACCGGAAGAAGAATAGCTGGTGCCGTAAAATCGGTCGCTCAACACCGTTTCTTCATACGTTTCTTTTGAAAGCGGTTCTTCTCCCAAGGCTTTCAAAAGCGTTTCATACCCGTAATAAGCGCCCAGTGTGGTCCAATGATGATCCGTTTTATAATAGATATATTCGTCTTTGTGCCGATTCAAAGCGGAAAACAGGTCAGGACACAAAATCTTGTCCCCTGCTTTTTCCCGTATTTTTTGAAACAGCGCATACTGATCGTCATAAGGCGCGTTTTTCGGCAGCTTGTCCTTTAAGATCGCCCCGCTTCCGGGCACGATCATGAGTGTCACCGGCACATCCACCGTTTCCGCAAACGTACGGATACTTTCTACATTTTTTTCCACTTGTTCTTTTCTCGGCTTTTTATATTCGGGAAACAGATAGCCGTCTTTGCCGATATAAACGCCGTTATTCTCCTGTTTTCCCACAAAGCGTTCCAAAAGCGATTTGACGGAGATCCAGTTGTCTCTTTGATAAAACTGATCTGTCACATAATCTTCGTATTCTCTGGTATACTCTCCGCTGAACAATTTCCCCGCAGTAAATTCCGGTTTTTCCGTCAACACTCTGTTTTCTTCTTCGGAAAACGCTCTGTCCGGCGTCACGGCGTTTATGACAAAAGAACCTGCCAAAAATCCGCAGAACAAGATCACCACGAAAAGAGAGAGCTTATTTCTGTTTCTTTTTTGAGATGTTTCTTTTTTCATGTTAGCGCTCCCTCCTTAAAACCGAAAATACAAAAACGGATTGTAGCTGGCGTCCACCAAATAAGCCGTCGTTGTGATCAGCATCAGGATCACGAACAAAACAGTACAAGCCGGTTTTGCTTTTTCCGGTATTTTTTCAAACAAATTCTTGGCCAAAGGTGTGGAAGCGATGGCCAAAACCAATAGAACAAATCCATAATTTCCCAAATAATAAAGGAAATTCGTATCATAAAGCCCCATGCCCTCCAGACCGAAAAGGGCTTTGATATATCCTATGCCGTGAGCCGCGTCCTCTATGGCAAAGAAGACCCAGCCGATCTCTACCAGAGCCATCAGATAAAGGTGCTGGAAAAAAGCAGGGATCTTTTGCAGCAGTTTCAACAAGAAATTCTTTTCCAAGATCAGCAGTACAGCGAAATACATGCCCCAAAGAATAAAATTATAGTTGGCGCCATGCCAAAATCCTGTCAAAAACCAAACCAAGCAGATATTGAAGTATGTGCGAAACGGTCCTCTGCGGTTTCCGCCCATGGGGATATACACATATTCCCGAAACCAGGTGCCGAGAGAGATATGCCAGCGCCGCCAAAATTCCGTAATGCTTTTGGAAATATACGGGTAGTTGAAATTCATCAAAAACTCAAACCCGAACATTCTGCCCAGTCCCCGCGCCATATCGGAATAACCGCTGAAATCAAAATAGATCTGGAATCCAAAAGCGATGATTCCCAGCCAAGCGCCCAAAACCGTAAGCTCCGCTGTCGGCGTTCCTTTGTATACATCCCACAGCATGCCGATATTGTTGGCCAAAAGGACTTTTTTCCCCAGCCCGATCAAAAACAAATACACGCCGGAAGCAAATTTGTCCATATCGGTTTCCCGATCGGTCAACTCTTTTGCCACATCTTTATACCGCACGATGGGCCCCGCGATCAGCTGAGGGAACAAAGTCACATAGGTACCGAAATCTAGGATATTCTTCTGCACCGGCGCCTCGTTCCGATATACGTCAATGGTATAAGACATGGTCTGGAAAGTATAAAAAGAGATCCCGATGGGAAGGGGCAGCCCCAAAGGAGTCAGAGGAAAATGCGGGATCAAAAGGGCGAGATTTCGAACAAAAAAGTCATAGTATTTAAAAAATCCCAGAATCGCCACATTGAACACAACGGAAGAAATGACAAACCTTTTTGCCAGTTTGTCATTTTCCCGATAACGATCTACCAGCATCCCGTGGGTATAGTCCACCAGCGTAGACAAAACCATGATCAAAATATAAACCGGTTCTCCCCATCCGTAAAAAATCAGATTGGCTATCAAAAGCATCAGATTACGGAATTTCAGCGGAGTCATAAAGTAAATCAAAAGCACTACCGGCAAATAAATAAATAAAAATAAGATGCTGCTAAAAACCATATTTTTTCCTCTGTTCACTTTCTTTTATTTTGTCATTTCTTCCAAGATGCCGATCCTTTTATGATACAGACACTGCATCATTTGTCATTTCCGCTTTCCGCCGCTTATGCGGCAAGCTTACCCGTCACTTCTGGCGCCAGTCTACAAGCACAGCCTCTTTGGGAGAAAAATAATCGTCCGAAGAGCTGCTGAGTCCGGCCGCTCTCCACGCTTGCTCAAAAGAGATCTCTTCTAAATTGCTCAGATACACAAAGATGGAATCTGCCGAAGCATTCGGCATCCTTCCGCTGATCTTAAAGCAATGCTGATAAAAATTTTTTCCGCATTTCCAAGTCCCGTCACTCATCTCATAATAGGTTTTCAAATTTCCTTCTATCGTTTCTTTTACGGATATCCCTTGCGAACAGCCGACAGCAAAAAAAACGATCAGCAATATACATGTCAAAAATATTAGTTTCTTTTTCATTTCAAAGTCCTCCCTTTCCAACGATCGATCTTTTTCCATGCCCTCTTTTTCTGTTATCGGCAAAAGAAATAAGAAAGTGTATTTTTTAGTCTGTCAAAATGTCATCGTCTGTTGTATCGGGCAGAGGCTTTTTAAAAAACCTATTTTTGATCTTCTTTTATCAATATCTTCAATGCTTCCACAGCCGCATGAATGGCTACCGCCGTGTCATGGCTTTGTTTTTCCCCGTGCTGCATATCATCGCTTTCCTGATTCCAAACCGTATTCAACACACAGCCTGCCCGGGTCCCTCGCACTTGAGAGATCAAAAACAAAGTAGCGCTTTCCATTTCACTGGCTAGGCAATTTCCTCGTTTCCACGCTTCCCACTTTTCTTTTAATTCCGTTTCCACCGGCATAGATTCGGGTCTGTGCTGTCCGTAAAAAGAATCCTTGCACTGCACAACTCCCAAATGGTACGGCGCTTTTAGTTTTTCCGCTCCCTGCTTCAACGCTTCCGTTACCTGAAAATCCGATACTGCCGGAAATTCAACAGGCAGATATTCCCGCCCCGTTCCGTCTTGTCTTACGGAGCCTGTCACGATCACCAGATCACCGCCTTTTACCTTAGGATGCATGCCGCCGCAGGTGCCTACCCTTACAAAAGTATGCGCTCCCAGTTCCACCAGCTCTTCTACCGCGATGGCGGCGGAAGGTCCGCCGATACCGGTGCTGACCACGCTGACTTTTTCGCCCAAAAGTGTGCCGGTATATGTGGTATATTCTCTGTTGCTGGCCACGAAAAAGCTGTTTTCAAAATAAGAAGCGATCTTTTCACACCGTCCCGGGTCCCCGGGTAAAATAATATAGGACCCTACATCTCCTTTTTTCAGCTGCAGGTGATATTGTTTATCATCAACAAACATGGGAAACTCCTTTCCGTTTCTCTGAAACAAACTGTTTTCTTTTCTGCTTTTGTCTTATTCTTGTATTCCAACCTGTTTGATACCGTTATTTTCTGTTATTTTATGATACCCTTTGCGTACAAATCTGTTTCTCACGCTATCTTACTTTTTTACCAGCGGTCGAACCAGCAGGTCCCTTCTTCCGATTCCATGATCGGTTCCGGCTCCACTTCTTCCCGGACAATATCCTGCCTGATGCCGTCTATGGGATCAAAAAGCTGAAATTCTTCCCATTCCTCGCAAAAAGTCAGGGAATTGATGATCACAGCGCCCATATTTTCCATGTCGTAGATATTGGCTTTTTGGATCTCTTCCGTTTGCGAAGAGCAGCAGTCTTCGATCACAACCACATTATAATCCAGCGAATTGGCGTCATAAGCTGTGGTACGAATACAGTTCGGTGTTGTGGTCCCTGTCAAAAACACGGTCCTGATGCCCAGTCTTCGTAAGATCAAGTCCAGTTCCGTCTGAAAAAAAGCGCTCCATCTGGGTTTGATGATGGTATAATCCCCCGGTTTCGGTTTTACCTCCTCCGGCACCATAGCGCTGTTTTCTCCAAAGCTTCCCGGCGTCATGGCTCTGCCGCCTTCTTTCCAGCTTGCGTAACGGGACAATTCCACATCCGCTCCGTTTTGCCGATAGATCCGTTTGATAAAGAAGATCGGCATTTTTCTGATGCGGGCCGCTTCGATCACTTTGCTCACACGGTACAGAGAATCTTTCGCGAATCGGATCTGATGCGGTGAATTTTCGTCAATGAATCCGTTTTCCAAATCAATGACCAAAAGAGCCGTTCCTTTCACATCCATAAAGCGCTCCTCCTAACAGGAAATTCTATTATTATCTTAATTTATTTAAAGTGGAAGTGCAATCTATAAAAGAAAAATCCTTACGCATTTGTAAGGACTTTATGCTTTTTAAGCTTCTTTTCTTTTTATCGGCCGATACCCTGTTTTCTGTTTGTTATCCTTTTTTTGTTCCCCTCTTCGGATTTTTGGGAAACCAGCCTCGCTCCACTCGTTTTTCCTGCTGTTTCAATTCTCTGATACTCCACAAAAGACTGCATCCCAAGATCCCCATCAAAGCGTTGCCGATGATATTTTGGATGAACAGGGAAAGAACCAGGCAGAATGACCCCGCCAAAAGAAAAACAGGCCAACAGCGGGAAGAAAAATAATATTCCGCTTTGATGACGATCGGATGAAAAATCCCAATCAAAAGAAACCCCGCTACCGCGATGAAAATACCCGTAAACTGCAAAACTGACCGCCCGCCTTTCTTTTTTGTGTGAGTAGTATACCATGCCGGCAATTTTACGGTCAAGCGCATTTTATTTTTCTTTTCACCCTTATAAAACATCGCCCTTATAACACAGACCTTTTTTCTTGAACAAACCCTGCAAAATAAAAAAATAAAAGGAAGGCGCGACTGAAGATCACACCTTCCCATTTTATTTCTATCTTGTTTTTCTCTCTGTTTTTGCCCTCGTTACTCTTTTCTGTAACGCTGAATCGGCTTGATGACGATCAGTGTAATGATGATCGCTACCACTACTTCCGGAATGCCCTGCACAGCCGCTGTTCCTGCCGCTACGGCAAAAGGCATGTATTTCATCAAAACTGCCATTCCCAGAAATCCCACTGTGTTCGTCAGTGTTCCCAGCGCCGCTCCAAGACCGATGGCCACCGTTTCATTTTTCTTTTTTAAAGCGGCATACGCGTAATATGCCACGACCCCGATCAAAACTCTGGGTAAGATCCTGACCAAAGGATCTGCCGGTATGGCTCCTGCCGGGTTCATAAAGCTGTAGATCCCCATAATGAGTCCCACCAGACCGCCGACCAAAGGACCTTCCAAAATGCCGCCGATAATAACGGGAATGTGCATGATCGTTGCTTTTCCCGCCGCTGTGGGGACCGGTATCATCCCTAAATTCGTCACGCCCAACACAATACTAACTGCTCCCAACATCGCTGCTGTCACCAATTGTTTTGTTGATATTTTCATATTCTCCTCCGATATTCGAAAAACAGAATGTTTGTCCAACCTTTTTTCTTGTCTTAGGCCGCTGCTCTAAGCAAGCTTGTTTGGAACGTTTTCCTGTTTTTACAAGGTGCAATTACCTATATTGCCCATAACAGAATAACACTTTCTATCCAAAGTTGCAAGATTTCTTTCTTTCAACTTTTTTTCTTTCCCGTAAGTCTAATAAACGTGACCATATTCCATGAAAGATGATAGTATATAGGATAGAAAAAGAAAGAAAGGGAAAATGACGATGAAAATGAAAAAAACAATCAGCTTGTTCTTATGTTTTACTTTACTCTTCCTCATAGGAGGCTGCAGCGGTAAAGATCTATCCCAAGAGGCCCCCACTATTACTTTTGATCAGGACTCTTACCCCAGAGTAGACGGGTCCACAGTGACCATTCCTTTATCGGAAGCGTTTTATGCGAAACTGACCAACACACCGGCGGAAGAAGCCAGCTTACACATCAAGCACAATAAGACCCACAGCGCTTATGTGAACCTGATCGAAAAAAACGCGGACATTATTTTTGTTACGGAGCCTTCGGAAGAAGAGCTGCAGCTGGCAAAAGACAATAACGTGTCTTTAAAAGTCGTGCCGATCGTTAGCGAAGCTTTTGTCTTTTTGGTCAACAAAGACAATCCCGTTACCTCACTTTTGGCGCAGGAAGTCATTGATATCTATTCCGGCAAGATCACAAACTGGAAAGAAGTGGGCGGTGACGATGCGGAAATCGTAGCTTACCAGCGTCCCGTCAATGCCGGCAGTCAAACAGGCATGCTGTCTATTGTCATGAAAGACACTCCCATCATGGACGCTCCTTCGGAAATGAAACCCGTCGGCATGGGAGATCTGGTCGAAGTGGTCTCTTCTTATGACAATGCCAAATATGCCATCGGCTATTCCTACTATTATTATGTGAGCAATATGTATACCAGAGAAGGCATGCGTCTTTTAAAAATAGATGACGTGGAACCGAGAAATTATACTATCCAGAAAAAAGAATATCCTTTTGTCACCGCTTACTATGCCGTGCTTCGGGAAGACGAACCGGAAGACAGCAACGCAAGCAAGCTTTTGGATTGGATTTTAAGCGAACAAGGTCAAAAAGTTTGTGAGGTGTCCGGATATGTCCCTATCCAATAGGTCTAAAATATGGCTTTTGATCCTTCTTTTTTTGATATTGGCGCTCATCGTAACGCTTGTCATGCCGCCAAAACAGGGAATGAACAATCGGGTCAACGTGCAGGACGAAGTCTTGCGCAACCCTGCCTTTTCGCCTGTAAAAGGCCCTGTTGCCTTAAAACCGTATGTTGTTGTTGACGATCTTACCAACTATGATGAAAACGGAGAGGTCAACGACAATACCTATATTTGCGGGTTAAAAGACAAAACAATGGAAGATAAGCTCAATAAGATCATTGCCGATAAAGTGCAAAAAATGGCAGAAAAAGGGCTTCCTCCCTATCGCGGTATCAAGGCCGTCTTTAAAAGCGAGAGCCAGATCAATTATGATTACGGCCCTATTGTCAGTTTGGGCGCTGTCAATAACATTTTGAATGTCTCTATCTCCCGCTTTGGCAGTTATGATGATTATAAAGAAGAAATATTCTATTCTTTTGAGGATAAGGAGATCTATCAGTATGATCTGAATACCGGTGAAGAGATCCATTTGGCGGATCTCTTCTCGGAAGATGTGGATTATGTCACTTTACTAAGCGGTTTCGTATCCGATCAGATCTTGGACAACCATATTGAAGACAATGAGGATTACGTCTACGAAGGGCTGCAGACGGTCACCCCTTTTCAAGGGATCGACCCCAATCAAAAGTTCTTTTTGAGTGGCTATGGGCTGGATCTTATTTTTGATTACAACACACCGGAATTCGATACCAATTTTTATCCCCAGTCTATTACCATCCCTTACAGCAAATTGGGGGATCATTTTATCGGACTCAATCGTTTTTATGACGAAAGCAAAACCAGTATTTATGATGACACGAGAGAGCTGGAACTGATCTTGGTGCCGCCTTGTCAGACCGTTTTTGAATATGATCCTTCCTATGTTGCGGAAGATATGGATGCCCATATCTCCGTCAGAGTGGGCAAACTGGAATCTTATTCTTCTCCGGAAGTGGAAAAAATCGTGGATTCGTATCTTTCCGTTCCCACGGATTTTTTGGATGAGCGTATGGAAATGGCAAAAAAGTGGATCGCCGATCATCCCAATACCTTTATCGATCTCAGCTATGACGCCGTGGTTTCCGCTTATCCGAAGATCCTTACCATAGAAATCAATCAGTTCTATGACGGATATCCCACAATAGACGATCGTTTTCGTGCCTCCCGCACCTATCTTTTAGACAGTGAAACGGGAAAAGAAATGGAGCTTAAAGATCTATTCACGGAAGGATATGATTATCAAGCCGCCGTAAAAGACTCGTTCCATAGCGAATATGACGAATATGATATGGATATCGACTATGAAAATATGTTTTCGGAACTTTCCTTTACCGTCGACAGTTACGGGATCGCTTTTACTTTGCCGGGAGAAAATTACACAGCCAGCAGTTCTTTTCTCTCACAGTATGATTTTCCCGAAGAGCAGCCTGACCTATATGCTTACTTGCCTTACGAAGAAATAGGCTATGAAAATATTCTCATGTTCCAAGACTAATATCGTAACCAGTGAACAGGAGGTTGTAAAACATGAAAAAACTTTTTGCTTTTGTGCTGTCTCTCACGTTCCTTTTTCTCATCGTCGGCTGCGGTGCGCAGGGGGATACTTCCCCGTCGGAAGACGCATCCGACACGGATAGCGGCGCGGCAGAGATCCTGATCGAACGTATGAAAACGATCAAAGCGGACGATCTTATCTACATTACCGCTATTTCTGATCGAGTCAGCGCCAAAGAGCTGGCTTCTGCCTTAAATGAAGCCGCCGCTCACGGAACCGACCGGGCTGAAGCGGGACCGTCCTATTACAGTTTGGAAGCTTATCTGACCGGCAGCCCGGAAGGATACAGCTCTGAAGACGAACATTTTACGTTCTTCGCCGGTTTGGAAGACAATATGGTGGAAGTGCTTTATCATAAACCGGGAAACGAAGAGGACATGCGGATGCTCTTTGACGATGAGACCCTTTATCGGCTTATCCGCAACAACTACCGCACAGAAACAAAGATCGACCAAGAGGATTACGAGAAATATCGGGAGATCCTGACCGATCGAATGGAAAACTCTCTTCAAATCAGCAAAGAAGGCACCGGCGCTTCCGGATTCACGGGATATGAGCTTGCCTCTTTTTACAAAGAAAACACTTTTACGGACGGAGAAGACACCTATGTGGTCTATGAATGGAATCCCGTCTTTACCACTGATGATCCGGACCGTGTCCTTTGGGCCGGCGGGATGTATTTGGACGCGGACGCGCGGGTATGCGCCTTTGAACAATATACCTATTTTGTCGTAAAAAATCCGGATACCGGTTCGCAAGACCATCGTTTCTTGTTCTGGGATCTTTATTTCGGTGAAGACGAAGCGGCCGCGCAAAAAAACGCTCTATTGCGGATCCGCCAAGCTTTTGAATCGGATGTGCGGGCCCAGTGGGCAGAAAAGGCCTTGTCTTCCTTTTCCGATCATGATGAATTCACAGCGGATGAAGCAGAGCCCCAAAGTCAAATCCTGTTTTCCGTCGAACATGATATCAAGGATTTTAAATTTCTGGCTCTTCAGCTGGAAGATGTCGATGAAGACGGAAGGGTAACCTTTTCCTCAACAGAATTATACAGTGAGGATACGTTGACTCCCGATCGGCCTCTTTTGGTCAAACTGACCTTTTTCGGGCTCATCCCCAATTACGGCATTTCTTATGTGGATGAAAGCGGTATGACCCGAAATTATGCCGTCAGTATCAGCGGTGAAAACGGCGCTTTGCTCTTGATCGAATTCTAATGCCGCCGCGCTTTTGAAAACGCGTCTGATACATATAGACAAAAGCAATCCGCAAAACGCAAAAAACAGGCTTCTTGCAAAGGTCCGAAAAGGTTTCCTTTGCAGAGCCTGTTTTATTTTTTCTTTTTATTTCAACCGTTTCTGTCCTCCCGCTTATTCATAAAGCTGCCGATCTCTCTCCAGCTCCTCTTTTTTCCCATGGATCCTTCCCAGCCCATACATCAAAAGCGTTCCCAAAAGAAGATTGACAGTGCCGATAAAAGACCCGTTCCACGCGTTGACGATCCCGATCAGCAGATTTGCCGCGCCGATGATCTCCAGCATTTTTCCGATCCGATCCAAATGAGAGATCTTAGACTCTCTGTCCGAAAAAATGTCAAACGCGCCGTCTTCCGCCTTTTTGCAAAAATAGAGCCACTGTATCATCCGCCCGATATAAATGGCGCCCGTTTCTTTCATGAATTCGATATAGGAATCATCTCCGCCGCGCATTTCCAAACGGACGATATATTCGCCGGGTTCGCATTTTTCAAAAGTATATCTGCACCAGCCCACCGCTATCAGCACCCAGCCGCTTTGCGCCATTTCATTGAGCCAGCGCTCTTCTTTTTCAAAATCCCAGACCCAAAACCATTTGCGTATCGTTCTTTTTTCAGTCATTGTTTTCTACCCCCATGATGAGATCTCCGTTTTTTACCAGTTCCCGCAGCCGTTCGATTTCTTTTTTTAATACCAAGAGGCCCTTCTCTGTCAATTGATATTCTTTTTTTCGGCTGCCGCTTTCCACCGGAAGCTGAAAGATCCAGCCTTTTTCACACATGGTATTCAGCGCCCCGTATAAAGTGCCGGCGGCAAGGCGAACCCGTCCGCCGGATAATGCTTCTGTCTGCTGCATGATGCCATATCCATGCTGCGGACGATATAATGACAATAAAATATAGTATGTGGATTCCGTCAATGCCAGATCCCGATCCATTTTCTCATCTCCTTCGACGTCTGATATATCGTTGTTCGATATATCGTAATTTAATTATATCGGCATCCGTTATATTTGTCAACAAAAATAAGAAAATTTTTTCCCTTATTTTCTGTTTTTCCCTTCTCTGCGGAAAATCTCCTGTTTTTATGACACCGCGCTTCTTTCTCCGCTTGTTCCAACAAAAAAACGCCACGGCTTTCCCGTGGCGTTTTCCTTTTCTCTTTTATCTATTTCTTTTTTCTATCCTTCTGTGGTCGTACTGCCATCTTCTGCCGCAGCGTCATTTTGTTCTGTTCCTACGGTATCTTCGCTGTTGCCTTCTTCTCCTGCAGCAGTATCTTCCGTATCGTCACTTTCCGCGTTTTTACTTGCTTCTTCCGCTTTTTTCTTTTCATTCCATTCTTTTTCTTCTTCTATCAAATCAAACCGCATGTTGTTTTCATATGTCTTGATATCTGCCGCTTCTTTCAACGCGTCGATGAAAGCGGTTCTGGTGTCTGCCTGTTTTTCCTGTAAAGCGGCGTTTTTCGCGCTTTCTTTCACATCTTCAAAAGGCAACACATCTTTGATATCC
>JAEEGL013297963.1_pt1 | contig 11787 bp, 10 predicted proteins | sample 9134231 | NCBI WGS metagenome assembly JAEEGL01 (sample SAMN16246548, study PRJNA631951) | gut metagenome | biome: gut microbiome; feature: rumen; material: fiber-attached | host: Bos | place: Iran: Karaj | collected 2018-10 | reverse complement strand
TCGTCCTCATGGTCGGTTGCGGCTTCATCTGCCTCTTCATGGCAAACTTCATGAGCCACACCTCTACCGCTAGCTTGCTCGTTCCGATCTTCATCGTTGTTGCAGTGAGCTGCAAGGAAAACCTCGCTCCGCTCGGTGGCGTGACTTCCTTGATGGTCGCTGTCGCTTTCGCAAGCTCCCTCGGTATGTGCCTCCCGATTTCTACGCCACCTAACGCACTTGCCCACGCCACCGGCTATACGGATACGCGCGGTATGGCTGTTACGGGTATCGTGATGGGTGTCGGTGGTCTCGTGCTTTCTTGGGTGATGATGTTCGGTCTTTCCAAGATCAACTTCTTCGAAGACCCGGCTGAAGTTGCCGCTGCTCCGGCTGCTGTTGCTGCCCCGGCACCTGCCGCACCTGTTTATGCAAAGCCTGCCGAAACGATCGCTGAACCGGCCACTGTCGCCATCCCGGCTGACTCTGCCGCAAAGGTTGATGTGGTCGACAGCGCTGCTGCTAAGTAATTTTTACGGATAAGCGGCGCATAACTGCTTGCTTCTCCTAAAAATTTGATTTTAAGGACCTGAATTAAATTCAGGTCTTTTTTTTGTATCCAAAGCATCTGTTTGTAAAAATTCCTTCGCAAATACCGCTGCTTTGAATAAGATGTTATCTTCATTCCTGTCAAAATAACCCAAATGGGTTATTGTTTTGTAAGATTGTTATAAGTAAATTCTAGACAACTTAAAACAAAAGGAAAGATAAAATGGCAAAAAAAGTGAAAAAAAGTGGAATGCTCTCTGTAGAAGACTTGCTCCCGGGCGATATTTTGGCGTTTAAGGGAGACCCGAATGATGATATTAGTAAACTTATCATGAAATTTACGGGGTCCGATGTCTCGCATGGTGCAATCTTTGTTCAGAAACAGGATGATGTCCTTGCTGAAGCTGGTGGTGATGGCATCCATGCTCGCCGAATGAAGGACAATGCAGACGCTCGTGAAGCTTATGTGATGCGCCATAATAAGGCTGGCAAATATGGTGTTGAACCAGTTGTGCCGATTGCCAAGGATTATGTGCTCCAGGACCTTCCGTATCCGTATTCCGACTTGATTCTTTTGGGCTTGATCCTTATCTTCAAGCATCCGATAACAAATCAGTTTATCTCTCGCGTTGTTGTAGAATTCTTGTGCTTGGTTGCCGCAGAACTTAAGACAATTATTGAAAAAGAGAAAACGCCTGGCAAGCATACCATGGTGTGCTCTTCTTATGTTTACCAGTGCTATTTGGATGCATCCAAGAAGCATCCGGCTCTCAAGCTCAAACTCAAGGACGCTGACGTTGGCTTTAATGATCATCCCCTTATCGGTCGCAAGTCTAAGTCCAAGTCGGTCACGCTCTTCGATATGTATGCCAATTACGTCGAATCGCATGAAGAAGAATGCAAGAAGAATTTCAAGCTTAAAAAGTCTGTGGCTCCGAAGAAGCTTCGTTCTAAAGACGAAATTTTGGCCGATTTGAAGAAACTTCTTTTGTCGAAGGTTACCGACAAGATAACTCCAGAACAATTCTCCACGATTATCGACATCATTGAAGCCATTAAGGATGTTATTCATGCCTTGGCAACGTTCTTCAAGGGCGATCGCGTGTCCTTCTTGGAAATGATGAAGATTGCAAGAGAACAGCAGGCTATGTTTGTAACGCCTAATGATTTGGCCAATCACATCACAAACGCTACACAAATTGGTATGCTGAAAGTCGAACGCTACGGCAAAGACTACGATGAAAATTGGAAGTAATTAAGGAATAGCCCGCCCTGCGGGCGTTTCTTTGCATTTTTTGTAGCATAATAAAAAAGCCTCGCATTTCTGCGAGGCTTTTCAGTGGTCGATACAGAACTCGAATCTGTGACCTCTACCATGTCAAGGTAGCGCTCTAACCAACTGAGCTAATCGACCATTAAGGTAGCCCAATATTAGAAAAAGAATTTCCCTTTGTCAAGGGTGGTGGGCGATAATTTTCAAAAAAATTGAAGAGTTTTTGTCCTAGTTCGTTTTTAACGGTCGTCTTCCGAAATCCAGTAATGCAGTCGGCCTTCGAAAAGTATCGGGGGGAGGCTTTCGTCGCATTTTCCTTGCCTGCAATCCGTAAAATGTAGATGGATATTGGCCGTCCATTTTGTATCGTCCTTCTGGTCGATGTGGACGTAGTTGCTGTCCCCTTTGACAAATGCTTTGGGGGTTCCCTGGACTTGAATCCACGTGTATGTTGGGATGATATTGTTGTTGCCGAGCTTTGGGTTGTTTACAAGAATACTCAGCTGGTCCTTGCGTTCACTACTTTCCATTGGAATTCTTATCTGAAGGTAGTGGTGGTTATTCCGGATGAATGGAATTTCGATATCGTCTCTGCTGAGTTCCTGCTTGATCTGGTCTTTGCCGTTGATGGTGTATTTGAGGAACCCGCCGCCTTTGACTTCCCAGCTGTCGTTGATGCCGCTGCATGCGGTGAGGCTTGCGGCGATACTCGTGATGACGATTCCTACGGCGAGTTGCGCGAACCTTGTGGGAGTTGCAGTCTTTGAAAAATGACTTGTCAAAAATGCGAATTTCATGTTTTTAAAATAGAAAAAACGCCGGGCGTTGATACCCGACGCATTTTAGAAGTAATACTTCCTACTTCCTACTGCCTACTGCGGCGAAGCTGCTATGCTCTGCCGTCAACGCCGGTTTCGTCAGCCTGAGGCGGCTGCTTCTGTTGGGCGAGGCGCGGGTCTTCGAGAATGTAAAGCGGGAGTGTGGCAAGTTCTTCGTTGTCCACGACGAGGCGCACGATGTACTTGTCCGGACGCTTGAACTGCAAACGCTGCATGTTCAAAACCATGTTCACGGCAGCGGTGTCAAAGCCTTGGACGACTGGCAAAAGTTCGATTTCGGACTGCATCGGCGGTACAACGGCGTGTCCAACAACGTCTTCGATCGAAAGGCTCAACTGGTGTGTGCCTGCTTCGGAACGCTGGTAGCGCAAGCGGAAAGCGGCAGAACACTGCGGGATCACAAGCGGGAACTTAGCGAAAATTCGGTCAAATGCACCCAGGATGTTCAAACGTCCACCGGCATCGTTGGCGGTGGCGGCATCACAGATAGCGGCAATTTCAATATTCATTATGGGGTCTCCAAGTGTTAGATAAATGTTTAACTAAATTATAATTATATTCCGGAAAAGACGAGGATTTTATGCAAGAAATTCCACTTTGGTACTGGTTGATCGTGTTTTTTTGCCTTGGCGCCTGTGTCGGGAGCTTCTATAACGTTATTGTTTACCGCATGCCGCGCGGAATTTCGCTGATTAACCCGCCATCGCACTGCCCGCTTTGTAAAAAGAGGATCCCGATCCGTTACAATTTGCCGATTGTAGGCTGGCTTTGGCTGCGTGGCAAGAGCGCTTGCTGCAAACAACCTATTAGCGTGATTTATCCGATTGGCGAGAGCCTTTGCGGGCTGCTTGGGGCGCTTGCGCTTTATGCGGCGGTTGGCTTCGGAACGGATTTTTCGCGCCCGGTCTTGTCTCCTGTGATTTGGGCTGATGCGGCTGCAATGTTCTGGCTTTTGCTTGGTGCTTACCCTGTTTGTGCTATCGATTGCAAGTACAAGCTGATTCCTGATTCCATCTCGGTCGGCGGAATTGTCGCGGGTCTCTTGATTTCGCTTGTTCCTGGTGGCGTGACGCCTCTTCAGAGCTTGATTGGGGCTGTTGTTGCAGGCGGCGGGCTTTATCTGCTCGGCTGGATTGCGACTAAGGTACTCAAGAAAGATGCAATGGGCTTTGGTGATGTTAAGCTTTTAGCGGGGTATGGCGCGTTGATGGGCGTGACGGGTGCCGTGGAGACGCTCCTAGTTGCGGCTCTGCTTGGAATTGTGGTGATGGTCCCGTACGGGGTTCTTGCCGCGAAAAAATCTGCCCAAAACAAGAACAGCGAGGACGCCGGGCAAATTCCTTTCGGACCGTTCCTCGCCATTGCCGCCCCAATTATTTACCTCTGGGGTTCAGCACTTGTAGAAGTTTATTTTAAATATGTTCTAGAGTAATGAGTGAGTTACTAGTTTTGAGTTAGTAGTTACTAGAGAATTTTATTTCAAGATTTACTACTAACTAGTATCTAGTAACTAGTAACTGCGGCGGCTGCGCCGCGTCTACTTCTTCTTCTTTCCGGGTCTCTGCGGCATGAACGGGCTTGAAGCATCTGACTTGCGAGCCTTTGCCGAAAGGATTTCCTGACTCGTGACCACGGAATCGCCGACAGAAAGGCCCTTGAGAATCTGTACGTTTACGCCATCGCTAAGGCCGATCTTTACGCGGCGCGGTGCGGCCTTGCCATTGATGTTGATCCACACGTGGTCGCCTTCAAGCTTGCGCTTTTTGCTCTTTTTCTTGGCGCCTGTGCCCGGTGCGCTACCCGGTCCCATGCCGGGGGGCGGGAAATTGTCGCCAGCTTCGGCAGTCTTTGGACGTTCCGGGCGCGGCATATCCTTCGGGTCCATCATCGGAGTGCCTTCGGCGGGCTTGAATTTGAGGGCCTTGACCGGAATTGTGACGGCGTCCGTGATTTCTTGCGTGACAATCGTGCAGGTGGCGGTCATGCCCGGCAAAAGCTTCTGTTCTGGATTCTCGGCGGTAATCACGACGGTATAGGTCACCACGTTGCTCGTGGTCGTCGGATTTAAGCGGACTTCTTGTACGGTGCCGTTGAAAATATCGTTCTGGAAAGCGTCAACGGTAAATGTAACTCGCTGCCCGGCTTTAACTTGTCCAATGTCCGCTTCGTCTACTGCGGCCATGACCTTCATTTGTACCAAGTCCTTTGCGATGATGAACAGCGTCGGCGTACTCATGGAGGCGGCAACCGTCTGGCCTACGTCTACAGCGCGTTTCAAGACGACACCGTCAATCGGGCTTTTGATGGTCGCGTAGCTCAGGTTCAGGCGGGCCTGCGACACTTCGTTCTGGCGCTGTTCCACGGAAAGCTTGGCTGCGTTTAGGTTGTATTCAGCCTGTTCCAGTTCGACCGCACTTGCGCTCTTGCTTTCGGCGAGCTTCTTTACGCGGTCGTAAGTACTTTGTTTAAACTTTAGGTCGTTTTCGGCACTCTTGTACGAAATTAGAGCCTGCTTCAATGTCGATTGCAGTTTGGACTTGTCCAGCTCGGCAATGACTTGCCCCTTCTTGACTTTGGAATTGAAATCGGCGTTGATTTTAGCGATGTCGCCGGAAACCTGGGTGCCGACTTCCACTTGGTCAACGGGTTCCAAAGTGCCTGTGGTCGAAATTGTTGTCTTGATGGTATCTGTCACCACTTTGGTACTGATGAGGGCGCCCGCCTGATTGGCGGATTCGTCGTTAAAGAAGTACGATTTGATGCCGAGGGCGACCCCTGCCAAAACGGCGATAACGATGATGATTTTCAAGAGTTTTTTCATAAGCATTAGAAAAATAGTAACATTGATTTTTTATTACAGCAATTTTGATGATTTGGAAGCACGTAAGGTTGCAAATTTTCTAGCTTAAAGGTCATGACTCGCGTACGCAAAAAAGATGACAGTGCAGAAGTTCGCAAAGTGACTTGGGTTGGGCTTGGCTGGAACGCCGCGCTCTCTATTGCCAAGTTTGTTGTGGGTGTTGTAGGTAATTCTCAAGCTCTAGTTGCAGACGCGGTCCATAGCGCATCGGATTTTGTGACGGATGTTGCTGTTATTGTGGGCAGTCATTTTTGGAATTCCCCACCAGATGCGGAACATCCGTACGGGCATCGCCGTTTTGAAACTTTAATTACGATTGGAATTGGCCTTGCTGTAGCCGCTGTTGGTGTGGGTATCGGGTACAAGGCTGTAATTGCTCTTTTGGCGGGCGAAGCTTCGCACCCGGAAAATGTCGTTGCTGTAATGGCGCTTGTGTCCATTATTGTGAAAGAGATTCTGTTCCGCTATACGCGAAATGCAGGGCGGAAAATCCGCAGCCAGGTGCTCGAGGCGAACGCTTGGCACCACCGTAGCGACTCCTTTAGCTCGATCCCTGTGCTTGTGGCGGTCGTTTTTGCCATTTTGCTCCCTCAGCTGTGGTTTGCGGACGCCGTTGGTGCGTTGGTTGTGGCGTTCTTCATTATGCATTCCGCTGTTGAAATTGCGGCACCGGGGCTTCGGCAGCTCGTAGACCGTGGTGCAGACCCGGATGTTCTTGGAAAATTGCGTAATTTGGCACTTTCTCACCCGAAAGTCATCAGTTTGCATGGTCTCCGTTCGCGTTATGTCGGGAGCGACTTGCATGTGGATGTGCATATCGTGGTGGATGACCGAATGACGCTGAAAGATGCTCATGACGTTGCCGAGGAAGTCGAACAGTTGCTCATCGATTCGAACGAAAATGTCGTCGATGCCCTCGTTCATATTGACCCCTACAACGCCAAACGTGCCGCCCAAGGCGACATCAAAACGATTGAGAAATAGTTATTTAGTGCCTTCAACACAGTTACTAGTTAGTAGTTACTAGAAGTTTCTACGTAAACATTTCAAGTAACTATGGTTATTGCGTCGTATTGTTTTTAAATGAATGTATAAATGTTCGTCGAGAGAATAAAGCGTCGGCGTCAACTCTGAGCTGGGACCCCGCCCGCATGAAGTTCATTTTAAATTAAAAAGGCTTTGGGCGTAAGTCCATATCACTTTTCACACCAGTAAATATTCCAAAGTGGTATTAGCACTTTGACGAATCTACCTTGCGAGATTCGTGTTTCTATTTATATTAGTTTAGAATAAGTTGTGAGGTTGGATATGATACTCGAAGAATTTTACAAGCTGAACAACGGTCAACGTATCCCCAAAATAGCTCTAGGGACGTGGCAGACGCCAAATGACGTGGCTGCAACCGTCGTTGCCTCCGCCATAGATGCGGGTTACCGCCATATCGATACGGCAATTGCCTATGAAAACGAGGCGGGGGTCGGCGCAGGTCTCAAAACGGCGCTGAAATCGACTGGAATCCACCGTGAAAGCGTTTTTATCACGACGAAAATTCCTGCCGAAGTCAAAAATTACGATGATGCGGTTCGCTGCATTCAGGAATCGATGGACCGCTTAGACGCGTTCCATATCGACATGATGTTAATCCATGCTCCGCGTCCGTGGGCCGAGATGGGTTCAATCAGCGGAAATCGCTATTTTAAGGAAAATATCGAAGTCTGGAAAGCCCTCGAAGAAGCTTACGAGGCCGGCAAAATCCGAGCGATCGGCGTTTCTAACTTTGAAATTGACGACTTGAATAATTTGCTGGCGGGTGCCCGCGTGATACCTGCGGTGAACCAGATTCGCGTCCACATTGGACATGTGCCGACAGAGTTGATTGACTTCTGTGAACAAGCGGGAATCTTGGTGGAAGCGTATTCGCCGAATGCAACGGGGCGCCTCCTGAAGGTGCCGGAAGTCTGTGCGATGGCCGAAAAATACCATGTTACGGTGCCGCAGCTTGCAAGCCGCTTTGTTTTGCAGCTCGGGCTTTTGCCGCTTCCAAAATCCGTGCATGAGGAGCGTATCCGTGAAAACGCTAAGCTCGATTTTGAAATCAACTCGAACGATATGGCGTCTCTGCTCGAAATCGAAGGACTGTAACCCCTAATTGCTGAATTTTTTTTGAAAAGTACGGCTACTGTCGTACTTTTTTTGTTGTTGTGAATATTTTGTGTGAATTTTGTTATTTGTAAATGGTAAATTACTTTTTACGATAAAGTTTAGTATAAAATATAAAATATTTATTTGTTTGTATTGCAAGTAAAATAAAGTATTACTATACTTTGCATAACTTATTTGAAAGGAGAATAATATGAATAAGTTATTTATTTTAATTCCTCTGGCCGCAAGTATGTGCTTTGGTGCTAGAATTGGCGTTCTTAAGAACACGGGTAGTTGCCCTGGTGAACAGGTCCTTATCGATCTTGATGTCGAAGATGACGATAATAATACGGGCGTGAAAAGCGGTGACCCGAACCCTCCGGGAATTACTCTTGGTGGCCATGCCAAGTTTACATATTGCGTCCTTAATGTTAATACTCTTACTAGAGTTCCGTATAGCTATTTTGTGCTGAGATTGGGCAATAAGTGCCCCACCGGGTCTTATGCGTTCTCTCATCATCATGATACGGAAGACTCTCGCAATAGGAATAGTTATAGCGGCAATATAAGCCCCAATGTTGTCACTAAAAACGCTACTTTGGAATATTGCTATGTACCTGCAAATCCCAATTCCACTGTGAAGTACCCTGTTGACATTAAATATGGCGTTTTCTCAAGAGGCTCCTCAAAAATAAAGAAAATTGCACATTCGGAAGTGTATATTGACGATGAAGATAGCGATAATAAGAATAGTACCGATTTCCATTTCGGAGCCTCGGATCTTGTAAGCCAGGATATTGACCACTCTCTTGAGTTTCCTGAAGCGCAGGCCGTTTATAACTTTATGATGGATATATATTCTCTGCTTTTGACAAGTTGGGATAACTTGCATAATACCAATTATCATGTTATCAAGTGGACTGGCACTCAAAATGATTTGAAGAAATCCTCCGTTGTGGAAGAATCCGTGCCGATGGTTGCCGCTGTTCCGACAGCTCCGGCTGTTAAGGGCTTGAGCCGCAGTATTGTTTCTGTTGAACTCAAGTCTGCTGGCGATGTGAAGGTTTCTGTTGTCGGCGTTAATGGCGCAGTTCTTGCGAATGTCACTGAAAAGAACCTCCAGCCGGGCGATCACCAGATCAAGTGGAATTCTGGAATGGTCCCGAGCGGCCGCTATATCGTGAAAATTGAACAGAACGGCATGGTGAATGCTAAGAATGTAATTTTGAAGTAGTTTAAGCGACTTCTTAATTGCTTTTAATGAAAAGGCTCTTTGTTTGTGCAAAGAGCTTTTTTTATGTACTTGTTATGTTTTGTGATTTTGTATGTGTGAATTTGTATAATTTTTTTTATTATTAAAAATAAATTTATTTTATTATATTGTTTGTGTCGTAGTTTTAAGGAGAAAATAAATGAATAAAATATATCCATTAGTATTGCTTGCTGCTTCGATGAGCTTTGCGAAGCTTGTTGGTTTCTTGAACGCTGAAGCTCCCTCGGGCTGGTGCGGCAATCCGTTTTCCATATTTATCGATACGGAAAATAGTAACGATCGTAGTGGACCTCGCTATGGTGAATTCACTCCATCAAAAGCGGGCGTGACGTTCCGTAATGGTGGCGTTGAATTTAAATTTTGTACAGGAGACAGGGAGAGCTTGCCGCAAGCTAGGTTCGATTATGCGGTGCTATCCTTGGAAAATGAATGCCCTGCAGGGTCGTATAGGTATGGCCGTCGTCACGATACCCAAGATGGTGGACATAACTCGTCTACAGGATATGTAGGCGTTAATGAAGTGGGCAGCAATGTTACGCTTTATTTCTGCTACGTGCCGAAGAATGTTAATGCTGAGGCGAGATGGCCGTTCCATTGGAGCAATGGCCTTTTTGCCAAGTTTGATGGAAGCTATGCGTCTCGTTATGAACTTTACATAGATGATGAAGACAGCAACAATAACAACAAATGGCCTGGATTAGCGTCTTTGCCTCAAAATATTCGTAATGGAATAGCTACGATTATGAGCGGCTCAAGCAATACGACGTATCACGTGACTCACTGGACTAGCCACATATTCTATGGTCTTTCTAAGAGCGCTGTTGATGTTCCGGCTTCTTCTGAAAGCCCGCTCGTTGCTGCTGTTCCGTTTGCTCCTGCTGTTAAGGGCTTGAGCCGCAGTATTGTTTCTGTTGAACTCAAGTCTGCTGGTGATGTAAAAGTTTCTGTTGTCGGCGTCAACGGCGCAGTTCTTGCGAATGTCACTGAAAAGAACCTCCAGCCGGGCGATCATCAAATCAAGTGGAATTCTGGAATGGTCCCGAGCGGTCGCTATATCGTGAAGATCGAACAGAACGGCATGGTGAACGCGAAGAATGTGGTTTTGAAGTAAAATAAACGACTTCTTAATTGATTTTAATTAAAAGGCTCTTTGCTTGTGCAAAGGGCTTTTTTGTTGTTACGATTTTTTTTTATTTTTAAAACTTTGTTTATGAAATTTTATTTAAAATATTTTGTTTGCTGATATGGAAGTTACTTGATTTGATTGTTATGATACGTTGTGATACAACTTTTTGTATGTAAGCTTTTTGTAGCATTTTTAGCTTGTTTACATTTACGTTTGTATAAATTATATTATATGTACTTTTTAAAATAAAGGAGAAAAAGTATGAAAAGTAAATATCTAGTAATCGCTTTGGCTTGCTTGACTAGCGCAAGCTTTGCAACAAGAATTGGTGTCTTGAAAAAAGATGCAAACTTTAAGTGCAAAGAACAAATCAAGATTGATCTTGATGTGGAAGATAGCCATAATAGGACGGGTGTTAAAAACGATACGGACCCGAATCCTCCAGGAATTTCTCTTGGTGGTCATGCTGTTTTTACATATTGTGCTTTGAACGTTAGTTCAATGCCGAAAATTTCCTATGATTATGCTGTTCTAGCATTGGATGAAGAATGTCCGGCAGGCACATACATGTTTATGCGTCATCATGATACAGAAGATTCGCATAATGCGAATTCTCATTCGGGAAATATCTATCCTAATGTTGTGAATAGTAATGCGACATTGGTTTATTGCTTTGTTCCTGCTGATGAATCTTCTAGCAAACAATTCCCGTCGTTTGATAAAAATAATGGGGATAAATACGGGGTCTTTGCAAATCCTGATATGAAGAAGGTTAGCTCCAAAGTAAAGCATAGCGAAGTTTTTATAGATGATGAAGACAATAGGAACGACCATTGGGAATGGTATACGATGCAGTATTTGCCTATTGTTATGGGCGGTGGGTTCACGCAAGAGGGTAATTCAGATTATTGGTGCTATCCGTCATCAACGCCAAATCGTATTGTGAAGAAAATGAAAAATATTATGAATGGCGAAAATAATACGACGTATCATGTTGTCAAGTGGACGGGCGCTGCAAATGATTTGAAGAAGTCCTCCGTTGTGGATGAATCCATGCCGATGGTTGCCGCAGCTCCGACTGCTCCTGCTATCAAGGGCTTGAACCGCAGTATCGTTTCTGTTGAACTCAAGTCTGCTGGCGATGTGAAGGTCTCTGTTGTCGGCGTCAACGGCGCGGTGCTTGCAAATGTCACCGAAAAGAGCCTCCAGCCGGGCGATCACCAGATCAAGTGGAATTCTGGAATGGTTCCGAGCGGTCGCTATATCGTGAAGATTGAACAGAACGGCATGGTGAATGCAAAGAATGTGATTTTGAAGTAATTCGAAATTATTGAATAATGCAAAGAATCCCGCTCCAGTCGGAGCGGGATTCTTGTATAACTGAATGTTTGCCGATTCGCGAATTTTTAGTCGTTGACCATCTTTTCGTAGAATTTGCGGTAGTGGTCACGGTCTTCGGTCTTGCGGACGGCGATGGCGTCTTGCGGATGGCGGTTGAGCATGCCCGTAATCATCTGCGGGATGATGTAGCCCCATTCGTACTTCTGCTGCAACGGGAGGAACAATTCTTCGTAGGCGTCAAGAACCGGGCGCAAGTCGTACTTCGGATTCTTGAGGAAGCTGAGGAGGAGTTCGGTGGTGCAGTTGCCTGCGCCACGGCCCATGCCGGACACGGAACCGTCGAGGTAATCGACGTGGTTGATGATGGCCTGGATTGTGTTGCTGAAGGCGAGTTGCTGATTGTTG
>JAEEGL013240576.1_pt1 | contig 11787 bp, 11 predicted proteins | sample 9134231 | NCBI WGS metagenome assembly JAEEGL01 (sample SAMN16246548, study PRJNA631951) | gut metagenome | biome: gut microbiome; feature: rumen; material: fiber-attached | host: Bos | place: Iran: Karaj | collected 2018-10 | reverse complement strand
AGAATCAGTTTTAACATATTCCCTCCTCAAAGATTAATTATCAGTCGCTTTAAAGCGTAACCGTTTAACGCGTTAAAGTCAAGAGTTTTTTCTTTATCAAAAAAGGCAACAACCTTTCGGTCATTGCCATTTTCGGAATAACTTATTAATCTGCGATCATCCAAGGGACTTTACAGCTTCCGCGATTTTTGAAACCGTATCCCCTGCGATCATGGAAACCGCTCCCATTTCAGCCTGAGCAAAGCTTCCGGCCCGACCGTTGATCCAGGCGCCTGCGGCAACTCCCATAAGGACTTTGTCCGGGTTGGCTCCCAATACTGCTGCCAGTATTCCCGAAAGCACGTCGCCGCTTCCTGCGGTGGCCATTCCGGGACAGCCCTCAGCAACTATATAAACATCAATGCCGTCGGTGACCACGGTTGAAGGTCCCTTAAGGAGCACATAGGCGTTCTTCTCCGCCGCATATCGCTTTGCAAGAGGTATCATATTCTCCAAAACGGCAGCCACGTCAACTCCCGTGAGTCTTGAAAATTCCTTCACGTGAGGAGTGATCACAAGCCTGGGTACGCAGTTAAAGATCTCATCATCCGGAACCTCGGAAAGGCAGTTGAGTCCATCCGCATCAACGATGAGTATGCCCGTATATTCCTTAAGAAGAAACCGAAGCGCTTTCTTTGTTTCTTCACTCTTTCCGATGCCCATTCCAAAGGCGATGGCTTTGCGGTTCGCCATCAATTCGCGGAACTCGCCCTCATCAAAGACGATATCACCTTCCGAGTCGCTTAAAGGAAAGACCGTGCTTTCCAGCACCGCCGCTGCCACCATATCCTTAAGTGACTTCGGACAGGCCACCGTGCACACCCCGGCGCCGCAGCGCATGGCCGCCCCGGCCATGGCGGCCAGCCTTACGGCTCCGCTGTAACGCGCCGATCCTCCGATCAGCGCGACATAGCCGTAGGTCCCCTTGTTGGAGAAATTTTTCCGCTCAGGAAAACATTCCTTCACATCCTCCTCTCCAACAAGGTAAAAGGGCGGCGCCGCCGGCTCTATCCCAATGGGACAGTTGACCTTCTCCTTCATGACATCCTTGGCCATGTTAAGAAAATGCCCCGGCTTATAATCACCTATTGAAACCGTAAGATCCGAAATGACGCAAAGGGCGCTCATTCCGTTATCTCCGTTGAGTCCGCTGTTTATATCAACACTTATAACAAAACTGCCGTTCTCACGGGCCTTGTTCATTCTTCTTATTATATCTGCCACCGATTCCTTGACCTTGCCATGAAAACCGGTTCCGTACAGGCAGTCGACAATGGTGGGAAACCCGTCAAAATCCACATCTTCTGCTTTAACCGCCTTAATACCGCTTTCAACGGCCCTGTCAAAATACATTTTTCCATCATCGGAAAACTTATCGGAAGTAAGGCAGAGGGTACATTCCGTCCCCGCTTCCTTCAAAAGCCCCGCGATGACATATCCGTCCCCGGCGTTGTTCCCGCTTCCGCAGACGATCAGCACAGGCCCCTTCCAGCCATGCCTCTTTGATACCGCATCATAAATGCCACATCCCGCACGCATCATAAGCTCCGCGCCGGGCACGCCTCCTTCAATGGTGGCAGCATCACTGTTTCTCATATTTGCAACAGAAAGGATCCTCTCCATGTCCCCTCCTACAGATCGCACACAAGGCTCGAAATATGGGTCGCAACGATACCCGCGTCATTTGCCTTGAGCACATTTGCATAGGTATCCTCAACCAGTTCGCAATCGGAAAGCTGCACCCCTTCTTCTTCCGCCTTTGCCTTGATCACTTCAACTTTCATATGGTCGTGCGGCACCGTGATCACCTCATCAAAAAGCCCCGGAAAATTCACTTCCGCATAATGTTCCTTGGCCTTTATCTCCCCGGGAGTCTGAGCGGTTGAAAGAACAAAAAGCTTCGCCCCCTCCGCCTTCTTCTTTCTCGCGTATCTGATAACGGGCATCACGGGCTTACAGTACTGATAGCCCTTCTCCCCCTGGGTCTCGCAATATTCAAACCATTCCTCGTCCGAAAACCCTACCACCATATTGCCCTTTTTGTTTTTATAAATGGGCACGATCAGGGTTCCGTCCACGTCAAAAAATACAAGTTTCATGGTTACCTCCAATTCACTATATTAATATATCCGATTTTGTGCTATAATTCCACAAGCGCTGAATAATAACAACAAGGAGACTCATATGGATATAGTATGTTTGGATATGGAAGGGGTACTCGTACCCGAGATCTGGATCGCTTTTGCGGAAGCTACGGGAATTCCCGAGCTCAGAAGAACAACACGTGACGAGCCCGATTACGACAAGCTCATGAAATTCAGGATCGGCATCTTAAAGGAGCACGGTCTCGGCCTTAAGGAGATACAGGATACCATCGCCACCATCGATCCTTTCGAAGGTGCCAGGGAATTCCTTGACGAATTGAGAAGCCTTACACAGGTCATCATCTTAAGCGACACGTTTTCACAGTTTGCAACGCCTCTTATGAAGAAGCTGGGCTGGCCCACGATCTTCTGTAACACTCTGGAGGTTGCGGACAACGGCGAGATCACCGGATTTAAGATGAGGTGCGAAAAGTCAAAGCTTACCACCGTTAAGGCTTTACAGTCCATCGGTTACGATACCATCGCAAGCGGCGACAGCTTTAATGACCTTGGAATGATACAGGCAAGCAAGGCAGGATTCTTATTCCGCTCCACCGAGCAGATCAAGAAGGATTATCCTCAGTATCCCGCTTTCGAGACCTATGATGAATTACTTGCCGCAATAAAGAGATCACTTGCTTAAACCAAACGGGCACCTGTCTTTCGACAGATGCCCGTTTGATGGTTTATATGCTCTTAGAATGTGTTATCTTACTTTTCTTCTTCGTCTTCAGCCTTTGAGAAGCACTTGTAATATGCTCTGAAAAACTCATCGATCTTCTTTAATACTGTCATGATATTACCTCCCTTTTCTGTGCGGGTTAACGGGTTCATGTTTCATGGGGTTCTTTCGTTCCCTCTTTGCACTTTAAATATAACTCCTTGATTTATATATGTGAAATACATATAATGCAAGTGTGACGATACCTTTTTAGTATCATTGGAGGCGTGTATGGAATTAAGACATATACATTATTTTCTTGTTCTTGCGGAAGAAAAAAACGTGACGAAAGCCGCCGAGAAGCTCTGTATGGCCCAGCCGCCTTTAAGCCGGCAGATAAAGGACCTGGAAGATGAACTGGGATCGGAGCTCTTTGTAAGGAGCAACAAAGGGGTAAGGCTTACGGAAGCAGGGGAAAAGTTTATGGACTATGCCCTTCAGATCGAGCATCTTGCGGATCAGTCAAAAGAAGCGGTCAAGGATGTGAACATCGGCCTTCAGGGAACCCTTTTTCTTGCTACGGTCGAAGGACGCGCTCCCCATCTTCTGGCAGAATGGATCGCGGATTTTCATAAGGAATATCCCAAAGTTGTTTTCAATCTATGGAACGGTAACTCCGACGACGTGGCTCTGCGTCTTGAAAACAGGCTCTGCGACCTTGCCATCATCTGCGGCCCCTACGATTCCTCGGAGCTTGAAGGAGTCTTTGTTTATAACGAGCCCTGGGCAGCCATAATGTCATCGGAGCACCCTCTGGCGAAAAAGAAAACGGGAGTGCATAAAAAAGGGGATCTCGAACCACTTTCCGTAAAAGAACTTGCTCCTTACGAGCTTATCATTCCCTCAAAGCAGTCCCGTCTTCATGAGATCTCAAGCTGGTTTGACGACTGTGAAGAAAAACCCGCATTTATCGGAAGGCTTGCTCACGCCCTTGACGCTTACGAGCTGGCGGAACAGAACGTGGGGATCGCCATCTATCCCGCCTCCGAGTCCATCTACAAAAACAACGATAAGGTGGTCGTTAAAAAGCTTGCGGATCCGGAGGTTACGGCAAATTACTATCTGGCCCGTATTCAAGGCAGGCAGATGACTCCCGTTGCGGAGAAGTTCTGGGAGTTCGTGATACATAAAATTGATCACCGGTGAAACCCCCTTTTCTTTTTAAAAAAGTTGCTGTAATATAACCCGTAAATTCAAATATGTGAGGTACATGGGTATGAAAAAAGACAAAACATTCAGGATCGTTCAGGCAGCGCTTTTTGCGGCACTGGTATTTGTGGGAACCTTTGTTATAAAGATCCCCACTCCCGGAACCGGAGGATATGTTCACCCCGGTGATGCATTCGTTATATTGAGCGGTATATTCTTAGGTCCCCTTTACGGAGCCCTGGCGGCAGGGATCGGATCGGCGCTGGCGGATCTCATCGGAGGATATCTCGTTTATGTCCCCGTAACATTTGTGATCAAGGCCCTCATCGGACTCTTCTCCGGGCTCATCTTTGTAAAATGGGGCAAGGCGCTTTCAAACAATTATCTGAAGGTTGTCCTCTGCGGTATCGCCGATATCTTGCTGGTAGCCGGCGGATATCTTATCTTCGAGCTTTTTATTTACGGAACCGCAGCCGTCGCTTCCGTTCCCGCAAACATCATTCAGGGCGTGGCGGGACTCATAATCTCTCTGATACTTTATCCCGTTATTTCAAAGATAAAGGAGATGACCGCTTAGGCCATCTCCTTCTTTTTGCTTTATTCCGGCATCCCCATCCCCCTCCCGAATTTTTTCGTGAAAACCGTTTAATGTGATAACGTAAGTTATTATAAAAATTTTCTAAAACCGCTTGACGTAGTATTGATTACTACTTATTATGTTGTTAGATTGATTAAACGGTCCGGTGACCGGTTGGAGGCAATATGTTTCAGATAGTCGTGGATTCGGCGGCCAACATTCCCGCCGAGCTTGTAAAAAAATATGATATAAAGGTCTTATCCTTTGTAAATCTGGTAAACGGTGAGGAGCTTACATGCTTCGACCCCACCCTTTCTCCCGAGGAGGAACGGGCAAAGGGCCATGATTACTATGAAGCCGTCAGAAAGGGTGCTGAGATAAAGACCGGCCTTGTTTCGGAAGGCGAATTCGAAGACACTTTCAGGAAGATAGTCGAGAGTGGTGAAGATGTCCTCTACATCTCCTTAAGCAAGAACATAAGCGGTACCTACAATTCCGCAAGGCTCGCCGCAGAGGATGTAATGGATGATGCACCTGAGGGAAGAAAGATCCTTCTTCTTGATTCCTTAAATGCCTCTCTTGCCCAGGGTATCCTTGCGATCTACGCAAGCGAGATGAGGGCTAAGGGTATGGAGATCGATGCCGTATACGAAGTCCTTAAGGACATGCCCGCTAAGATGAACGGCGTGTTTACCGTTGGTGACCTTAAGTACCTTGCAAAGACAGGAAGAATAAACGGAGCCATGGCCCTTGTGGGAAATGTGTTAAGCATAAAGCCCATCCTTCGCGGCAACAAAGAAGGCTTCATCGTTCAGTTTAAGAAATGTCGCGGCAGAAAGGTTGTCTTAAACGAGCTTGTGAACCTTGTCTGCAACAACATCGTGGATCCCGAGAACCAGATCATCGGTATCGCCCACGCGGATGCCTATGAGGATTCCCTTTATGTAATGGATGAGATCCAAAAGCGCATACAGGTTCGCGGATTCATAAACACCTCTTACGATTACTGCACCGGAAGCCATGTAGGTCCCGATACCATCGCCCTCTTCTTCATGGGTGAGGATCGTGAATTGGGAAAAACAACAATGCTCGACAAGATCAAAGTGGAAACGGACGGACTTATCGAAAAGGCTAAAAATATCGAGATCCCCATTCCCACTTTCCAGAAAAAAGAACCCAGCAATCAGCAATAAAATAAAGCACTAAAAAACGGCCCTTGCGGCCGTTTTTTAGTGCCCATACATCATGCGAGAGAACGGATCTCTGTATCCAGCATCTTCTCAAATGCGTTCTTCTCTTCACCCTTGTCCGTACGGGTTACTTTCTTTTTGGGCTCTTCAGCCCTCTTTCCTAAATCCTTTTGTACCTGTGTTACAAACATAAAGTCGAAACTCTGCTGCAAAACACTACGCATACACTCACCTCCTGGTACGGTAATCGGGAAACCCGACGCAATCCATTGCTACATATTGTCTTTCAGTATATATATCGGCTACTATATCTTGTATCTTTAGGCCTGTTTATAACAAAATACTGTTAATTTTCTGTTACTGATCTATGACATAACAGTTTCTTTTCTCCTTTGCCTTGTAAAGGGCGTTATCAGCCTGTTTTATGGCATATTCATAATCCTTTTCTTCTTCCGCTTTACTGCAGATATGAGCGCCTATGCTGATGGTCAGGATATCACTCACAGGGGATGCCTCATGGGGAATGGCCTTTTCTTCCAGTGTCTTTTCAATCCTCAAAAGCACCTTCTTTAGAAGTTCTTTCGTAATATCCGGAAGAACGATAAGGAATTCCTCTCCGCCGTATCTGGCGATAAAGTCCGTGTCTTTTCTGCAGGAACTCTTTAAAGTATCCGCAACTGCCACCAGTACATCATCTCCCATCTGGTGTCCGTAATGATCGTTGTATTTCTTGAAGTGATCCACGTCCGCCATTACCACCGCCACAGATTTATCACTCTTTAAGTGCTCCGCCCAGTGCTTCTGCATGTATTCATCAAGGCTTCTTCTGTTATAAAGTCCGGTCAGTCCGTCTACTTCACTCAGCTTATGGAAGTTTTCGCTTTCAACTTCGATCTGCTTTTTCTTGTTACGGATCTGAATTGTCAAAAAGGTCAGTACAAGAAGTCCGCTAACTGCTGCCATAATGACGACAAACATCCTTCCACGTACATTTTCCAGCTTTACTATGGTATTGCTCTGCTGATTGTTCATATATTCAAAGAAGGCCGACTGGGTGGACTGGGCTGCCATAAGCTGGTTATTTAAGTACTCCCGGTACACCTCACCATAATGCAGGGCATTCGGATAATCCTCCATGGCACTGTAACAGTTGCAGATGCCCCTGAGATAATCGTCTTTGTTACTCAGTCCTCTGAACTCCGTCAGCGCCTTTGCACTCATATAGTAAGTCAGCGCAGTTTCATAGTCTTTCAGCCCGTAGTAGACATTTCCGTAATCCACGTAGATGGTTATGTCATAATTTGCATATTCAAAACTTTGACATCTTGTGAATGTCAAATATGCCTCTTCAAGGTACTCAAGAGCCTCCTCATATTCTCCCAAAGCACAGAGATATTCGGCTCTCAGGCCCCTGTAGACCACTCTGTCGGATTCAGCGTTAATACGGTTCTCATATTCAAGCCAGACTGCACATTCGGAAAGATAATCACCGGCATCCTCAAGGTTTCCGGCCCTTATCTCAAGATCCGTCAGGTTCTGCAGCACATAGGCTTTTATTTCGGCATTTAATTCCGTATCATCGGCTATTTCAAGCCCATAAGCCTCCAGAAGGTATCCCCTTGCCGGGTCATAGTTCTTTTCCGTCAGATATTCGTGCCCTATGCTGATAAGGCATAAGCAGGCATTATATTCTTCTCCCGCCAGGACTTCACCGTTTTCAATATACTCATCCAGTGCTTCCATTATGTAATTTATGAACATTGCGGAATTGCCGTCCGCGCCGTAAGCCAGGGCTGCCACATAATACATGTAGCCTTTGTCATCGTATTCGATGGCATTTCCGAGATTAACCATCTCTTCGGCAAGAGCCGTGGCATATGTGGTTCCGTCTTCGATCTCGTAGTATTCTCCCACGATGTTTATGTAGTTGTTTACAAGATCCGACATTGCTCCCTGTTCCTTGAGTATCGCAGCCATGATGTCAAAATACGACTTCATGGCCTCATAATCTCCCTTATTTCTGTAGATGATCCCCAGCCTGTAGCAGCAGCGTCCATACATCTTTGCAACGTAGATATCGTTCTTTTCATTGGGATCGTAATACTCAAGGCATTTTTCATATGCCGCCTTGGCATCCCCGATATGCCCCTCGGATTCATGCATCGAACCCTGAATGAAATAGTAAACAGCGGGGTTATACTGCGCCAGTTCCTCCAGTTCCTTTGCACAGTCTTCGCAATAACGGTCAGTTATCTCCCTTCTGTATTCGATGGGGTCGTAGTACAAAAGATAAGTCGCATAATCCTTTACTTCTCCCGAAGCTACAAGGGCATGTATATGTTCTTCATTATTTCTTTTTGTTCGATAACCGTGGGTCCGGTAGTAATTTTGCGCAATCAGACAAAAGAATGCCACCAAAAGAAACAGTGCCACCCATCTCATCGATCTTCTCTTTCTGCGTCGTCTGCCCATAATCATGCCTCGAAAAAAAATACAAGCCGCCGGAATACGCTCCGTGGCTTGTATTAACAATAAAAAACGCTGATTAACTGTGAATTACAGGCTTTTCAGTTCATTATATATCTCTTTTATCCAGGCTGCATAAGCGCCCATTACAAAATACTTCTTTCCGTCGTTCATTACCACATTTCCAAGCTTGTAAGAAGAAACATAGCGGATGTTGATGATGCTTGTTTTTCCTGCCATTGCAAAGGTACGGTGGCGCTCTTTGATCTCGTCAAAGAAATTGTAGACAAAGCCGGGCATCTTCACCTTGCGGTCACCTGTAAGAAGAACCTCCACGAATCTGCTGTCCTGTTCGGCGCGGATTATCTCCTCCTCCTTCACATAAAGCGTCTCGTGCTCGCCCCGAAGCTCGATAAGAGGGGTGTGCCCGCCTTCCGAAGCCTTGACAAGCTCCATCATCTTATGGAGTTCATCGGTCTTTATGGGCTTTGGGAGAAACAAAGTGTCCTCGGGAAGCTCCGGGTCTTCTGTCAGGCCCTCATGGCAGACCACCATCAGGGAAGTCGATCCCTTGTCTCTTAAGTCCTCAATGACCTTTTTGACGGTAATGTCCCCGCTTTGGGTAAGATCCAGCAATATCGCATCAAACTGCATGAGATTGGCAAGAAGCGATTCCTCGCTTCCGTAGGAATAGGTATAGACCGGATCTTTGTTCTTTATCCATTTGTCCGCTTCCCGGCCAAGCAGTCTCTCCGTCTGCTTGCGCTGGGCAATATCATCATCACAAACCGCAATATGCATGGCACCCTCCTTGCACGCTTACTCAAACTGACTCTGATACAATCTGTAGTATACTCCGTTTTGGGCCATAAGTGTATCGTGATCGCCCTGTTCCACCACGTCACCATGTTCCATGACCATGATGTTGTCGGCATTTCTTATGGTTGAAAGCCTGTGGGCTATGATAAAGCAGGTCTTGCCGGCCATCAGGCGCTTCATGGCATCCTGAACCTTTCGCTCCGTGGCGGTATCCACATTACTGGTGGCTTCGTCAAGGATCAGCATCCCCGTATCATAAAGCATTGCGCGGGCGATGGTTATGAGCTGCTTCTGACCTTTACTTATGTTTCCTCCGTCCTCGCTTATGACGGTGTTGTAACCGCCGGGAAGTCTCATGATGTAATTGTGTATATGTGCCGCCTTGGCAGCTTCCGTCACCTCTTCTATGGTGGCATTTTCTTTTCCGTAGGCGATATTGTCAAAGATCGTTCCGTTAAATACCCAGGTATCCTGAAGCACCATTGAATAGTTCTTTCTTAAGCTTTCCATGGTGTATCCTTCATTCTGAATACCGTCAACCCTGATCTTTCCCTTCCAGGGATCGTAGAATCTCATAAGAAGGTTGATGATGGTTGTTTTTCCTGCACCGGTGTGACCTACTATGGCAACCGTCTCGCCGGGCTTGGCCTCCATGTTAAGATCGTGGAGGATCACTTTGTTCTTAAGGTAGCCGAATTCAACGTCGGCGGCTTCCACGTGGCCCTTGGCGCCGGAAAGTTCCACCGCGTCGTCACGGTCCTTAACCTCCTCCGCCTCGTCAAGGAGCTGGAACACTCTCTCCGCAGCAGCAAGGGCGCTGAAGATCTCGTTTATGATGTTTGATATCTCGTTTATGGGGCCGCTGAACTTACGGCTGTAAAGGATGAAGCTTGATATCTGACCGAGGCCCACTATTCCGTTCATATAAAGAAGGGCGCCGCCAAGACCGATGGCAGAAAGACCGATATTGCTGATCATTCCGATGGTGGGTCCCATGGTCATTCCAAGGCCGTCCGCGTTCTTGTAGGCGGTTGCTGCATTTTTGTTGATCTCCTTGAATCTGTCGCAGACATAGTCCTCATGGGCATATGCAAGGATGGTCTTCTGTCCCGTGAACATCTCCTCGGCAAAGCCGTTCATCTCACCGTAAGCAACGCTTCGTGCGTGATACAAAGGCTTCGTTCTCTTGCTCATGTATCTTGTAAAAAGAATGGATACAGGTATCGTAAATACCATGCAAAGTACCAGGGGTACCGAAATGACACACATCATCACAAAGCTTCCGATGACCGTCACCAGGCTTGTCAGTATCTGCACGATATCGGAAGAAAGGCTTGTGCATACCACATCGATATCGTAGGAAACACGGCTTATGATGTCCCCGGCCAGATGCTTGTCAAAATATCCCACGGGAAGGTCCATGAGCTTGTGGAACACGTCGCGTCTCATGTTTCTTGCCACATATCTTCCCACGTGCATCATTCCGATGTTCACAAGGAAGGATAAGATATTGCTTCCCACGTAAACAAGCAGCATCAGAAGGCCGTAGCGGACCACCAGCTGCATGTTTACCCTGCCCGCTCCCGCACTTGCCTCGTTGATGGCCTTACCTGCAAAATTCGGTCCCAGCAGGTTGCCCACATTGCTTGCAAAGGCGCAGACAAGGAACAGGAAAAACAGCCAGCCGTAGCGCAACATATATTTAAGCAGGCGCTTTATGGTTTTGCCCGCATTTTTCGGTTTTTGCTTTACTCCCCCTCTGTCTCCGGGTCCCGGCATAACATTTCTCCTTAGCTTGTCTGCATTTCGTAAGTTTCGCGGTAAGCCGCGCAGTTTTCCATAAGCTCGGCATGGGTTCCGATACCTATGCATCTTCCGTTATCCATCACAAGGATCTTATCCATGTTCATAACGCTGCTGACTCTCTGTGCGATGAGTATCAGTGTGCTGTCTTTGTGATGCTTTCTGATGGCCTTTCTCATGTCAGAGTCTGTCTTGTAATCAAGGGCGCTTGAGCTGTCATCCAGAACAAGGATCTCGGGCTTGCCCGCCAGTGCTCTTGAAACCAGCAGTCTCTGCTTCTGACCGCCGGATAAGTTCGCTCCCTTTATATCCGCCTGATGATCCAATCCGTCATCAAGTCCCTGTATGTATTCAAAAGCCTGTGCATCCTTCGTTGCATCGATCAGATCCTCTTCCGAATAACCGCGGCCAAAATCGATATTGCTCCTGAGGGAATCCTTAAAGACCATATCATTCTGAAAAACAACACCGAATTTCTTTCTTAACTCATCCTTGTCAAAGGATCTGACATTTCTGCCCCCGATCTTTACGGTTCCCGCATCTGCGTCATAGAACCTGAGGAGCAGATTGATGATGGTTGTTTTTCCGCATCCGGTGGGGCCGATGATTCCAAGGCTTTGTCCCTTCTTTAGGGTAAAGCTTATGTCATCAAGGGCTTTCTCACGTTTGCCGCCCACGAAGTTTTCATCGGTCTTGCTCTCTTTACCGTAGGAAAAGTCCACATTTGAAAATTCGATATATGGAGCTTTCTCGTCAATGGGAGATTCTTCTTTTTGCCAGCCGTCGTTCTTCTTCAATACCTCGTCGATCCGGTCGGCGCTGGCGCTGGCCTTGGAAAGGCTCATGAATATGCGGTTCAAGCCCATGACGCCCATGGTT
>JAEEGL013163593.1_pt1 | contig 11787 bp, 8 predicted proteins | sample 9134231 | NCBI WGS metagenome assembly JAEEGL01 (sample SAMN16246548, study PRJNA631951) | gut metagenome | biome: gut microbiome; feature: rumen; material: fiber-attached | host: Bos | place: Iran: Karaj | collected 2018-10 | reverse complement strand
TGGCTCCGCATATGGCACAGCCGTCTACCACCGGCGTGATCCCGAAGGAGGAGATCAGATGGGAAAGATATAAGGATCCCAGAAGATAGCGCCTGTCCCTGTCAAGATTGCGGAACACGAAGAGCAGCTGGGAGAAAGTGTCCGTTTCCCTGTTCTTCAGGGTCAGTTCCGTAAGGATGTTCTTGAAGGAGATCATCTCGATGTCATCCGACTCGAAATAGTTCTCCAGCAGTTTCGATCCATGGATGGTGAAGATGCTTTTCCGCTCCTTGTAATCGATCTGAAACTCATAGAGGCACATCGGCAGGAAGTGGTTTTTGCTGCTGAGCTTCTTGGAAGCCTTCCCCACCAGGGAGAGGATCCCGTATTCTTCGGTCAGTACCTGAAGCAGGACGTCCGTTTCCTTGTAGTCCGCTTCGCTCAGTACAAAGCCGCTGATCCTGTCATTCATCCCTGTCTCCGGAGAAATAGCCGAGGTCGAAGAGCTGCTTCTCGGAATTGAGCCAGTCTTCTTCCACCTTTACATAGAGGGAAAGGATGATCTTCTTTCCGTTGAAAAGTTTACTGATATCGGTCGATGCGGCATCGTTGATCTTTTTCAGCATCGCGCCGTTGTGACCGATGATGATGCCTTTATGGCTGGCTTTGTTGCAGACGATGGTCGCTTCGATCAGAACCTTGGAAGTCTTCTCTTTGATCTCTTCCACCCGGCAGGCTACCAGGTGAGGAACTTCCTCGCGCATGTTTACGATGATCTTTTCCCGGATGATCTCCGCAATGCGGAATTCCAGGTTCATGTTCGTCTTCATGCCTTCGGGATAGTACTGAACGGAATCCTGAAGATAGTTCTTCGTCGTTTCAAGGAGCTCGTCCAGATTATCCTTGTTCAGGGCGCTGATCGGAACGATCTCCGCAAAATCATAATGGTCCGCCGCATAGGAAAGTCTCTTGATCAGCTGATCGGATCCGATCTCATCGATCTTGTTCATCAGCAGAAAGACCGGTGCTTCGTAGGAAAAGAGCTTCTCCAGGATCTCAGCATCGGAATTCTGCAGTCCCTTGTTTCCGTCGACGATATAGTAGATCACATCGACTCCGGCGGCCTGCGACATGGCTTCCCGGTTCATGTAGGAACCCAAGGCTGTTTTCGCTTCATGCAGTCCGGGCGTATCGATGAAAACGATCTGGCTGTCTTTCTCGTTCAGAATGCCCAGGATGGCATTTCTGGTCGTCTGTGCCTTGCTGGTGGTGATGGCGATCTTCTCTCCCAGCAGAGAGTTGATCAGGGTGGACTTGCCGGCGTTCGGCTTTCCGATGATCGCAACAAAACCCGACTTCATCTGTCCAGACTCTCCGTGGAGAACTGATAAGGAAGCAGTTCTGCGATATTCGTCTCCAGTGTCTCTTTGCCGTTGGAAAGGATGATCGGGGTATCCTGTTCCAGGAGTTCGCTGAGTGCCTGACGGCACATGCCGCATGGCGTACCGATGACTTTGCCGTCGCTGACGATCGCCAGAGCCTCAATGTCCTGCTTGCGGTATCCGTTGGAATAGGCCGCAAAAACGGCGCTGCGTTCTCCGCAGACTCCGACCGGATAGGAAGCGTTCTCGATATTGGCGCCGTAGAAGGTCTTTCCGTCCTTACACAGAATACACGCTCCCACATGGTAACGGGAATATGGTGCATAGGCGTTCTTCATCGCCTTGAAAGCTTCTTCGACCAGTTCCTGATGATTCATGATCCCAACCTCCTCAATACGCATAAGATGCAGACGGCCAGCGCCGTAATGGATGCGACGAGCACCGCCGCACTGGAAAGATCCTTGATCGTCCGGATCCTTTCGTCCTGCTGTCCGTTCAGATAGTTTCCGATCTTCTCGATGGCCGTGTTGAACACTTCGCAAAGGATCACCATGCCGATGCAGACCGCAAAGGCGAGCCACTCGTAATGATCCAGACGGATCACCAGACCCCCGATGACCGCCAGGATCCCGAGGATGCACTGTACGAGGACTGCCCGGTGTCCGAAGGCCAGCTTCAGACCGTGAAAGGCATCCGCAAATTTCTTCACTTCAGATCTCCGATGATCTTCTTCTGCAGGGAAAACATCCTCTTCTCTTCTTCCTCGTTCATGTGATCGTAACCGAACAGATGCAGGAGTCCGTGCACGAAGAGGAAGAGGAATTCCCTCTTGAGAGAATGGCCATATTCCTTCGCCTGTTCATGGACCTTCTTCCGGTTGATGAAGATATCCCCCAGTTCGACGCGGTCGTCAAAGGAATAATCGTCTTCTTCATCCAGCAGAGCGAAGGAGATGACGTCCGTCACCCGGTCGATGCCGCGGTATTCCCGGTTGATCTTCCGGATCGTGACCGGTCCGCAGAGGATCACGGAAAGGTCGTAATCGTCATTCAGTCCTAGCTCTTTCAGCGTGCGCTGATAATACTCTTCCAATAAGGAATAATAATCTGTAAAATCTTTATACTTCGTCTTGTTTATGATGTTCAGCATACTATATCCATTATACATTACTTGATTTTGGATATCGTTGGTGATATAGTAAATTAGCAATCTAGAGTATAGAGTGCTAACTCATTGCTTGGAGGTATAAAAATGGCTGTAAAACAGTTTAAGACAGAATCGAAACGTCTGCTGGACATGATGGCGAATTCCATCTATACCAATACCGATATCTTCCTCAGGGAACTGATCTCCAACGCTTCCGATGCCTTGGATAAGAGACACATCATTTCCCTGACCGATCTTTCCGCCGTGAACGAAGACCCGAAGATCCACATCGATGTCGACAGGAAGCAGCGGCTGATCCGTATCAGCGATAACGGCGTCGGCATGGACAGAAAGGAACTGGAAGACAATCTGGGCACGATCGCCAGATCGGGTTCCTTCGAATTCAAGCAGGATCTTTCCGCAAAGGATGAAGCGGATATCATCGGACAGTTCGGCGTCGGTTTCTATTCCGCATTCATGGTGGCAGACAGCGTGGAAGTCGTTTCCAGAAAGATCGGCGAAGAAAACGCCTGGAAATGGACCTCCGACATGAACGGATACGAGATCACGAAAGGATCCAGAGAAGATTACGGAACGACCGTGACCCTGCACGTCAAGGCCAATACGAAAGAGAAGAAATACGACAGGTATCTGGACCGCAATGAGATCCGTCAGCTGGTCAAGAAATATTCCGATTTCATCCGCTATCCGATCGAGATGATGGTCGAATCCACGGAATACAAGGAAGACGGAAAGACGGAGAAAACGGAGAAACTCGAGACGCTCAACTCCATGCAGCCGATCTGGAAGAAGAACCGCAAGGACATCTCCCAGGACGATTACGACAATTTCTACATGGATGAATACTACGATTTCGTCAAGCCGCTGAAGACGATCCACTACAAGGTGGAAGGAAACACTTCCTACACCGCCCTTCTCTATATCCCGGGACAGAGACCGTTCAACTACTACAGCAGCGACTACAAGCTGGGGCTCAAACTGTACTCCCGCGGCGTCTTCATCAAGGACGAAGCGAAAGAGGTCGTCTCCGACTACTTCCGTTTCATCCGCGGCGTCATCGATTCCGACGACCTGAGTCTGAACATCTCCCGTGAGATCCTGCAGCAGGACCATCAGATGAACGCTTTGAAGAAATCAGTCGACAAGAAGATCAAGAGCACCTTGGAAAACATGCTGGAAAGGGACAGAGAGGATTACGAGAAGTTCTTCGACAACTTCGGTTCCCAGCTGAAGTACGGCTGCTACGACAACTTCGGTGCAAACAAGGATATCCTGATCGACCTGCTGATGTTCAAGTCCTCCAAGGAAGGCAAATACGTCACCCTGAAGGAATACGTTTCGGGAATGAAGGAAGATCAGAAAGAGATCTACTACGCTTCCGGAGAGACGGCCGACAAAATCAGACAGCTGCCGCAGATGGAGAAACTCACGGAGAAGGGATTTGAAGTGCTCTACTTCACTGATTCCGTCGATGAGTTCCTGGCATCCATCGTCATGGAATACAACGGGAAACCGTTCAAATCCATCTTAAAAGGCGAACTGGATCTCGACAGCAAGGAAGAGAAGGAAGAACTCGAAAAGAAAGCCGGTGAAAGCAAGGAACTCACCGATCATATCAAGGAGATCCTGAAAGACAAGGTCAGCGATGTCCGGCTCTCGAACCGTCTGAAGACCTATCCGGCATGTCTGGTATCCGACGACAATCTCTCCATCGATATGGAACGGATCCTGAGACAGCTCAATCAGGAAAATGTCAAAGCAAACAAGATTCTGGAGATCAATCCGGATCACGAACTGTTCCGGGTCCTGAAGAAGATGTACGAAGACAAGAAAGACATCACCGATTACTCCGTCCTGCTTTATGATCAAGCGTGCCTGATGGCGGGACTGCAGATCGAAGATCCGGGGGAATATGCCCTCAAGATCTCGGAACTGATGCTGAAGGCAGAAAAGTAAAAACGGAATCATTGATTCCGTTTTTTTATTTCAGTTCATAATCCCAGTATTTCGACATGTCTCCGAAAGAGAACACCCTGAGCGTCTTTCGGTTCAGATTGTAGATGCAGGTATACTGGGTCTTTCCGCTGTCCGTACCGTTGGTCGGATCCTGGATCGCCAGGCGGATCAGGTTCTCGGCGAAGTCTTCGCGCATGCCGTTCTTTCTCGTCCGGAACAGTCCGGCCTCCAGGACTCTGTCCCTGCCGCATCCTTCCGGAAAGAACGGGTCTTCCTTTGCGACATAGTGATTGGTCGCATGGTCGATCGGGGTGACATGCATCGCATCGCCGATCCATTCCACCAGGCTGCTTCTGCCGCTGCTGTCGGCGACCATGATATGGTAATCCGCTCCCGGCATCGCTCCTTTGACGTTGCATCGATTCATGAAGGCCAGAGCTTCTTCGACGCTTGCACAGTTGTCCAGAACCGCACGCATCATGATCGGATGAAGATAGGTCGGACAGCCTTCCTTCTTCGTCTGTATCCACTCCATGTCGGCGATCCAGGCCTTTCTGTCCGTCTCGTTGACTGCGATCGATCCGTAGCTTGTCTTGATCCAGTACGGATCGGGTTCTTCCCCGGATATATTCAGAGAGTCGTTTTCCTTGTTCGGATTCCGTTTTTCCATGTAGGTCTCATAAGGGATCTCTTTCCACTCGGCCTTGACGCACAGCGCCAGTATGGAAAGCGCAAGTCCCTTCTCGTTCATTCCGTCCATGCATAGGAACGGACACAGAACGAATGGGCTGAGATCCGTCTTTCCGTCGTCCGCCATACCTTCCGCATAGGAACCGTTCCGGTAGTCGAGCCAGTAGGCATCGGATACGCCGATGCTTCTGTATCTGGCTTTCGGATTGTGTCCCTCCACGATCATGTTGAGACCGGTGCGGGGGTTTGTCTTCAGGTTGTTTTTGTAGTGGGAATAGTCGTAGTTGCGGCAGAACAGGATCTCCCCTTCCAGATTCTTCGTCACGAATGTGGAACAGCCGGCATCGATGTACGCTTTGAAAGCCTCCGGAAGATCGTAGTAGTCATAGCCGCAGTCCATATGGTACAGATAGCCTTTTTCATCGACCCTGCGGATCGATTCGATCGCTTCGATCTGTTTGGAATCACTTAGATAATTGTGCGGATTCATTCTTTCGCTCCCTTCTCAGCGATTGCTTCCCTGTATTCTTTCTCGGTATCGATACTCAGGGCAAATACCAGCATCAGGCACGCTACAAGGGCCGGGATCCAGCCCAGGAGAGCGTTGATCGTATTCTGGGTCGCGACGTTCTGCACCAGCCCCTGATCAGCCAACTGAGCGGAGAAACCGGCAACGGCCAGAGCGACCAGGAAGAGCTTGTCGACAGCTGCTTCCGCGATCTTGCTGACGAGGTTGTCCCCGGTGGAGACCATGGTATCGAGTCTTCTTCCGTTGAGGATCTCAACGATATCGGAGATCGCGTTGCGGTTGGTGTTGAACAGAATGAACGTCATCGTCAGACCCATGCCGGTAAAGATGGCGTTGATATAGGCGTTGATGATGTTGGCAGGAGCCAGGATGAACGGGATCTTGCCGACGACCTGCAGGATCGCACCGAGTGCCATCGTCTTTTTTCTTCCCAGAAGCGTATCGATCTTCGGAGTGATGATCGAGAAGATGACCGAAACGAGAAGGTAGGCGGCCATGATCGGTGTCGATTTGGACGAATCGTTCAGTACATACGCACAGTAATATGTGATCGAGGAAGTCAGAAGACAGGTCGATACGCCATACGTCATGATGTAGAACATGTTCTTGACCCAGGACTTGCATTTGAACAGCATCCGATACGTTTCGACGATGCCGATCTTCTCTTCTTCCGTTGAGACCTGTTTCACTCTTTCCTTTGTCGTAAAGAAATGGATCAGGCATCCGAGGAAGATCAGAACGCCCATGAATACCGCAGAACGGAAAATGGCCGGAGAATCTGAAGAATTGATGACCTTGTGGTCTTTCAGACCGCCGAACATCCGGACGATCATCGGTACGGCGACAGCTCCGATCCCCGAACCCAGACATCCTCCCAGAGAACGGAAGGCGTTGATGGACTTGCGGTCGGAGTCATCCGAAGATGCCAGAGCCCCCATGCCGTTGTAAGGGATCCCTCGGAAGGTGTTGGCGATCTCATAGAAGAAGAAAACGACCAGGCCAAGGATGATATCCCAGCGTTCGCTGACGTTGAAGTCGGTAAACAGGAGCACCATTCCCAGAGCGTAAGGGATCGAAACATAGAGCAGCCAAGGTCTCACCTTCTCACCCGAACGGAACTTGACGTTGTTCGCCCAGACGCCGATCAGCGGGTCATTCAGGATGTCCCATACCGTTCCGATCAGAGCCATGTTGGAGGCGGCGACCGGATCGATCAGCAGGATACTGGTCAGGAAGTACTTGTAATAAGTGCTCTTGAAATTGAATACGATGTTGGTGGAAGCGGAAAAGCTCATGAAACCGAGTTTTTCCAGAATCCCTATCTTCCCTTTTTCTTTCTTTTCCATGATGTTTTCTCCCAAAAATAAAACCTGTATTAGTTTATATTCTAAACCGATACAGGTCTGTATGCAAGCGTATCTCAGAGTTTGAACAGGTCCTCCGTCTCATCGTGGAAGACATCCAGTTCGCTGAGTCTCCTGATCTGTCTGTTGCGGTCGTCTTCGAACAGTTTCCGCGCATCGAGCAGACGGGAGTTGCATTCGTATTTGAGTTCCAGTTCCCTGCGGGCGATCTCGTCGTCAAGCGCTTTATACCGTTCCACGATCTTGTCCAGATCTTTGATCAGGACGCCTCTTTCGCTCATGAGTTTTTCAAAGGAGGCCTTCAGATCTGCGGACAGTCTGCGGAACTGTTCGGAACTGTCCTGCAGGCTTTCCGTGTGAAGCTGATCCAGACGGAGCTTTTCGTTCTCGAAATCCTCGATCGCCGTCAGTTCTTCCTTGTGCATGTTGTCAAGGAACAGCTTCTGTTCCTCGTTTGCCTTGGCGATCTGTTCACTGAGCATTTCCTTTCTCAGCTTCTCATCCCGGTTCAGCGCATCGTACGCCATGGAGATGCCGCTGATCTCATCTTCATATTCTTTGAGACGCAGTTCCTTTCCGGCTTCCAGTTCGTTGATCTCCCTGGCAGCCCGGTCCAGAATCTCATCCCGTTTCCTGCCGAGTTCCAGCATCACGCTCTCGTGCATCCGTTCCAGTTCATCCGTTTTCTCTTTCATCTGCCGTGTGAGCTTTGAAAGATCGAATTCTTCGCTGTTTTCCGCTGCAGAGATGACATCCGGTCTCGTCTTGATCAGACCGTCATATTCTGACATCGTGGAAGCGATCTGCGTCTTGAGATGGTTCATGCGCTGTTCATGGTTTTCGTTGGTCTCCCTGATCTGTTCGGCGATATTCCTGATCTGCATTGCCGTGTCTTCCAGATAACGGTCCGTTTCCGTCTTTATCTCCTCCATGGAAGAACGTTTCTGCTGTTCGTATTCCGCCAGATCGGCGAGTCCCTTCTGTTTTCTTTCTTCCAGAGACGCGATCTCCGTGCGGATGTTGGAACACTGTTCCCGGACCTGAGAAAGATATCGGTCGTACGCACCGGTCTTCTCATTGCGGATCTTGCGATAGGCTTCCCTGATCCTTTCGATCTCGGCTCCGACGATCTCCTTTCTGCGCTGCAGATCAGCTGCAAGCCGACTGCGCTGTTTTTCGTCCGCTGCGAGAAGTTCATCCAGCTGTTTCTGCAGGGCGTCCGTTTCTTCCTTCGCCGCTTCCGTCCGTTCCCTGTATTCCTCTTCGGTCTTCTGTTTGCGCAGTTCGATCTCTTCGATCAAAGCTTCCAAAGCGGATGTTCTGGCCTTCATGTCTTCATTATGGATGCGGAGCTGTTCCGCATTTCTTTCTTCGGCATCCGTTTCCAGTCCGCGATAATGTTCGGTTGTCTGAACGTACTCGTCATTCAGTCTGGAACTCAATTCCTCATATTCCCTCTTCCGTTTCTGCGCGATCTCCTGCAGGTTCTGTTCGAGTTCCTGTCGGAAACGTTCCAGTTCCTCTTTCAGTTTCGAAGACTCTTCCTCGAGTTCGTTTTCTTTCTTTTGAACTTCAAAGCGGGTATCTTCCAGGTCGGCAGTCTTCAGGGAGAGTTCCTGATCGGCAAGTTTTCTCTCCTGTTCCAACTGTTCCCGGATCGAGGATTCCTGCTGATCCATTTCGTTTCTCTTCTGATCGGCTGCGGTCCTGGTCTCCAGGCATTCCTGCTGTTTCTGTTCGTATTCGTTCCGAACGGCTTCCAGTTCTCTTGACGGAACCGTCTCATATTCTTCCTGGATGGCAAGGAGTTCTTCTTCTTTTTCCTTCTCCATTCGGACAAGCGTTTCCTGCCGGTACTGATCAAGTTCCCTGATCTGTTCGGCATGGGCAATACCTTCTTCTTCCATCCGGCTTTTCAGCTGATCGATCGTTTCGCGGAGCTGCGTTCCTTCCGAATGCAGTTCAGCGATCCGGGATCTGCTGGACTGATAGATCTCTTCCAGTTTCTCCTCAATGGAAGCTGCCGCTTCGTCGTATTCCTTCTGTCTCTGGGCAAAGGACTGCCGGGCTTCATTCATCTGCAGTTCATAGCTGTCCTTCATATTCCCCATCTTCTGCTGATGATCCTGAAGGGCTTTTGCGAGATCTTCTTCGTGTTTCTGCTTCAGCTCGGACAGCTGTGCATCGTGTTCCTCTTCCAGAGATCTCAGGTCGGCTTCATAGCTATCCGTAAGTTCCGACCGGTCAGTTTCCGCCTGGGTGCAGCGTTCCGTGAAAAACCGGTTCTCCTCCTCGATCTGACGTTCGAGAGCGGAGATCTCTTCGTTCATCTTCCCTTTTCTGTCTTCCGCATCCTTCAGGTAGGATTCCTGCTGGCCATCCATCTCATTCATCCTGTTCAGGTGATCGTCCGCATACTGCTGCGTGTCCCTGAGGATCTCTTCGATGTCCCTGTCCAAGGCTGCGATCCCTTCTTTGGTCTGAGAAATGCCTGCTTCGATCTTCTCATATCTCTGATGGTAATCGGTACGGGCAGATTCCAGTTCGTTATCATAGTCTGCCTTTTTCTCGGAAAAGGCCGTTTCGTTCTGCGCTTTCAATGATTCGATTTCCGCAAGATAATTGTTTTCTGCGGTTTCCTGATCGGACCGAAGCGATGACAGTTCCTGTCTGATGGTTTCGATCTGATCATCGATGGCCTTGACTTCGCCGTCATACTCCGCGGTGCGCTGATCGAGGCGTTCCTGAATATGAGCGTTGCGTTCCTGCAGCTGCTTTTCTTCCTGGGCCAGATCCGTATTCAAAAGATTCAGGATCTCTTCCCGCTGACTTTTTTCCTGAACATAATCCTGATCAAGTTCGCTGAGATACGTCTCATAGATCCGGCGCTGTTCTTCGGAATGCTGAGAAAGTTCGTTGCGGATCTCTTCCGATCTCTTCATTTTATTTGCTTCCAGAGTCTGTCTCAGCTCTTCCAGATCGTTCATGATCCCGCCGTAGCGGCTGTCAAGTTCTTCTTTTTCCTGATGGATAAACGCTTTTTTCTCTTCCAGCTGTGCATTCAGCCTGTCGGTCTCCTCCTGCAGGAGCCTTCTCTCTTCTTCCTGCTGTATCTGAAGATCTTCAAATGCTTTTTCCTGCTGCCGGCGAAGGCTGTCCAGTTCGGAAGTCTTCTCCTGCTTCTGCACGGAGAGCTGGCTGTATTGATTCTCGAAAGATTCGAGTTCGTTTCTCTTTTCCTCGATCCTGGCATCGGCTTCTTCTTTTAAAACATTGAGTTTCTGAAGCTGAAACTCACCGAGTTCCTTCATCGCAGTCTCGTGTGCGAGACGTGTTTCTTCGATCTGTTTCGTGAGTTCCTCGATCCGGGTACGGCCGTCCGCAATATACTCTTCCTTCTGTCTTTTCAGTTCTTCCAGACTGTCGTTTCTCTGCTGCAGCAGTGCATCGAATTCATCCCTCAGTTCCCTGGTCCTGACGTTGTAGTCGATCCCGGCCTGTTTCCGTTCTTCTCTCAGATCGTTGAGACGCTTTTCGATGTCGGCCTTCGTCTGCAGATAATCTGCTTCTTCCAGTTCTTCCCGCTCTCTTACGAGTTCGACTTTCCGCTGTTTCAGCGCAGAGATCCTCTCGTTGACCTCCGCTTCCTGTACTGACCGCTGTTTCTCAAGTTTCTGCTGATCGTCTTCCAACTGCCTCAGTTTCTTTGCGATCTCGTCCCTTTTTTTGCCTAGATTGCGCAGGAAAGAATCCTGCTTTTCCTTGAGAGTCTCCACTTTGGCCAGATACTTCTGCTTCAGTTCCTCGATATTCTTCGACAGAGTGCTCAGTTCATTGCTTAAGGATTTGATCTGTGTCTGTCTGGCGGAGATCTCCCGGTCCAGCTGCTGTTCAATTGTATTCCATTCTTCTGTGTTTTTCTGATCGAAAAGGCTCATTGCTGTTCTCCCGAAACTGTCTAAAAGCATTATAGCAAATCTATATTGCTTTTGAAAATTTTGACGATTGATCCGTATTGCTTTTTTAAACCTTAACTGTTAGAATTATATGGCGCGGAATATTTCAAATGGTTCCTTAGCCAAGTGGTAAGGCAATAGACTGCAACTCTGTGATCACCGGTTCGAATCTGGTAGGAACCTCCAGACCGGGGATGTGGCGGAATGGTAGACGCGAGGGACTTAAAATCCCTTGGTAGAAATACCGTGTGGGTTCAACTCCCACCATCCCCACCACTTTTCAGGAAGTTTAAGATGTCTGGGAAGAAATATTGTGCTATACTTATATCCGCAGGATATCCTGTGTGAACACCGCGCTGAATTCGGGATGTAGCTCAGCTTGGTAGAGTGCTTGATTTGGGATCAAGATGTCACAGGTTCGAATCCTGCCATCCCGACCATTCATATGGCGAGGTAGCTTAGTTGGCTAGAGCGATCGGTTCATACCCGGTAGGTCGTGGGTTCGAGTCCCACCCTCGCTACCACTTTGGACCCTTAGCTCAGTTGGTCAGAGCTACCGGCTCATAACCGGTTGGTCGAAGGTTCGAGTCCTTCAGGGTCCACCATCCAGATGCAAATGCAGGAGTACCCAAGTGGCTGAAGGGTCCGGTCTTGAAAACCGGTAGGTCAGGCAACTGGCGCGAGGGTTCGAATCCCTTTCTCTCCGCCATAATTTTTATTTTTATTAATATCGCAGAGTTTATCATCCTGGTAGCTCGTCTTGC
>JAEEGL013034158.1_pt1 | contig 11787 bp, 10 predicted proteins | sample 9134231 | NCBI WGS metagenome assembly JAEEGL01 (sample SAMN16246548, study PRJNA631951) | gut metagenome | biome: gut microbiome; feature: rumen; material: fiber-attached | host: Bos | place: Iran: Karaj | collected 2018-10 | reverse complement strand
GTCGTCATCAATTACTGCATTAATAACGACAGCTAATTCATACTTGTTCATGCTGTTACCTCCTTTTGGTCTCTGGCCCACCCCTAAGGTGAGCAAGGAAAATATATCACGGAGTTTCAATATATCATCTGAAACACGGCAAAGCAAGTATTTTATTCCCTAAAAATACATTTATTAGGAAAAATAACCTTTTTTCCGCCCGAAATTCATTTTTTTAAATGAAATTTACGATAAGAATTTTCTTTGATTCAAATACTTTTTATTGTGTTACGATAATTTTGTGTTGACATACAATATTTTCGGTGCTATATTGTCCCTCGAAGGGATGAAATACCCTTCACAGATCATGATCAATACCGGGCATATTAAACCCGGACATAAACGGAGGCTGTTATGACACAGAAAAGCTTAGCGAGATGGATACAGGGCATACTGCTCGGATTCGGAGTATTCGGATTATTCTTCTGTGTGGGAGTCGTTTATTTCGGCATCATCCCCATCATCGGCAAGGATATAGTAATACGCAATCCGGAATTTTCGTATATGTTTACCCCCTGGATGGTATTTCTCCTTCTTACCGCCGTCCCCTGCTACATCTTCCTCTTTTTCGGATGGAAGATATCCAAGAACATAATGGACGATAACTCATTCTCGCAGGAAAACGCACACTATCTTAAGATCATGGCCTATCTTGCACTTGGGGACACCGTGTTTTTCTTCATCGGTAACATCGTTTTATTCTTCCTCAGCATGAATCATCCGGGAATGCTGCTCGGATCGTTGGTAATAGATTTTCTCGGTGTTTCGGTTTCGGTAGGCTGTGCGGCGCTTTCACACCTGGTACAGAAAGCGGCCGAGATGAAGGCCGAAAATGACTTAACAATATAGGAGGCGGGCTATGGATGAAGACAAGATCATATTCAACATAGATGTAATGCTCGCCAGGCGGAAAATGAGCGTAAGCGAACTGGCCGACAAAGTCGGGATCACCGTGGCGAACATGTCCATATTAAAGACCGGCAAAGCAAAAGCCGTCAAAGTGGATACACTCTGCAAACTGTGCAAGGCACTGGACTGCCAGCCCGGCGACCTGCTCGAATACAGGAAAGGAAACTGATCTCAGGAGAAACATTATGGAAATCTTTCGATACAAACGATCATTTAAAAAAGCGCTTTTGTGGGCGGCACTCGCCATCCTGTTCATATACAGGAACCGTGCGTCCGTAACTTATCCCCTCTTTATGGCATCCACGCTTGCGATCCTCGCATGGGACTGCAAGAGCATGGGCAAGAGCCTCATCAGAAATCTTGAAGGAAAGTTCGACATAAAGCTGTTCTACTGCGTAGTACTTATGCTCCTTTCCATCCACAAGTGCATCAGCTCATCTGTGGACCTTCAGTTCGGAAGCGGAATGGGAATCCTGCTCATCTTCTCATGCCTGCTCCTCAAAGTTTATTCCAATCAGGAAGCAAAAGAGATCACCGCAATGCTCGCCAAGCTGGGTCAGCTCATGATCGTTCCCCTCAAGAACATCGCAAAGCCCTTCACGGACTCCAAAGCATTCAAGCAGGCGAAAGCAATGGCAGCAGCCGGAACAGGCGAAGGACCCGTTCAGGAATCTTCAGGCAAGAAGACCGTCAAGAGCGTACTGCTCGGTCTGCTCATTGCAATCCCTCTCCTCTGGATCATCCTGGCACTGCTCTCATCGGCCGATCTTGTCTTCGGAAACATTGTCGAAGAGATCCTCGACTGCATAGAGCTTCCCAAGTTAAGCGAAGACTGGTTCGGTGTACCCTTCAAGTTCTTCCTTTCATTCCTTGCTTTCTACACCTGGACAGCGTGCCTTCCCGCTGAAATGTTCTTCGATAGTGAAAAGCCCAGGAAATTTGACGCAGTAGTCGCGATCACCTTTAACAGCCTGATCGCCGTTGTATACCTTCTGTTCAGCGGCATTCAGTTCATATATCTCGTCGGTCAGATGGAGCTTCCCAAAGGCTATACCTACGCAGAGTATGCACACGAAGGTTTCTACCAGCTCCTTGCGGTTACCATACTGAACCTGATACTCGTGTCATTTTGTAAAAAGCACTTTGCCGACAACAAGGTTCTTAAAGCGATCCTTCTCATCATCAGTGTATGCACTTATGTGATGATCGCATCATCCGTACTCAGGATGTACCTCTACGTCGGAGTATACGGACTTTCACACCTCAGGGTTTATGTTCTCTGGCTCCTCGTGATACTTACCGTATGGACCACCATCCTGATCATCGGAATCTTCAAGGAGGACCTTCCCTACTTCAGGATCATCACCATATTCGTAAGTGTCTGGTATCTGGCATTTGCTTTCTCAATGCCCGACAAATGGATCGCTGCATACGATCTCAGCCTTGAAAAGGTACCTACAGATCTTGTTTACGAAGTCTATCCCGATGCGGCTCCCATAATCAAGGAGGACGGCAGGTTCTGGTATGATTACTGCTGCTACCTTCACGACGAACTTGATGAATACCGGGAAAAGAACATCCTCAGCTTTGCCCGCGAATATAACTTCTCCGAGGATTACGCAATGAGACTGATCGAAAAAGAAAACCTCGGTTCCGACGATTACGATTACAGATACGATTACAACATGCTGTTCGGTTAATGAACTGCCATTCCGTTCCATTCAAAAACTCCCATCTTGCAAAAGATGGGAGTTTTGCATTGCCGGGTTTTTATTTTTCAGTCTACGATTCCGAAACCGAGGATCGTAAATCTCTTATCCTTTTCGGGAATCCTGATCTCGACATCTCTTTCCTTTGCGGGACCGCCCCTGAATGCGATGAGAGCATTTGCATGCTGCCAGCCGATGATGTGGGGATCGATGTCGAGAGTTTTTTCTCCGTCAACGATAACCTCGGCACATCCGACCTCGGGTGATGCGGAATCCATATATCCCACGAGAAGAGCACTGAACTTCATCCTTGCTTTGAAGACGACTTCCGAATCTCCCTTTCCGTCATAGAACCAGTTGCCGGCAAATTCGGGAGTTAAGTTCAGGTCCATATTTCTTTCGACCGCCTGAACCTCAGGGCTGTCGGTTCCGAATGCGCCCTTGTCGTATGAGAGTACGGCAGGTGCGGAATCGATATTGAATCTGTCGACGAGATATACTCTTTCAAATTCTCCGCCCTTGGGAGGTGTGATGCCGGTGATATCAAGGTCAGCTTCATCCTCGGACTCATCAGCTATCTTAAAGATATTGATCAGGCCGTCAGCCATGATGCGGTGTCCGGTATTGGTGGGATGATACATATCGTAGAAGTAACGGTTCTTGCTGACTACGCCACCCTCCTCTTCACTCAGGTAGAATTGATCGTAAACCGCATCCTTGATGCTTACCATGGGAAGGTTATACGCTTCGCCGACAGGCTTAAGTCTGTCCTGAAGATTGTAGCCGTCTACGAATACGGAATAGATAAGAACGACAGCGGGCTTCTGAGGACTGTTGTAGATCTTTCTTACCAGTGAATCGAAGCATTCGCCCTTGGTCTCATCGCCTTCGTCATTGACAGCAAATTCGACGACAACGACATCGGGGATCTTCTTTCCGTTCTCGGTAACATCGTGATCGTAACGGAGCATTCCGAGCTCTGAGGGAGTTCCGCCGACGCCGGCTTTGGTATATCCGACGTTGTCTTCATATCCCCTGCCTGCAATGTCGCAGAAGCCCTTGAACGCATTGTACGCGTAGCACATGGTGTTGATGGGAATGGCGCCGGCGCCCTGCGTGATGGATCCGCCGATGAATGCGACTTCAACCTTCTCACCCTTACGTGCCTTATCGATCGCTGCTTTGAGACGATGGATATTTCCCTTCTGCATAAGGGACTTTCCGATCATCTTCTTATAGTTCTCGCTTGAGGTATCTACTTCCTTGTCGTCCTTTACCTCAGGTGCGGTATAACCGTCATTCAGATAAAATGCAACGGAAACCTTGGCCTGGATTCCGGACTCGGGGAATTCGAAACGGATCTGTCCCGGAACATTGTCATCATCCGACCAGTCAAAAAGAGAAAGGTCCATGACCATCTCCATTCCGTCCGAATCAAGTTCCATCTCAAGAGTGGTTCCGGAATTATAGGGATCCTTATGTCCGTACATCTGGAAGCAGAACTTTACTTTAACAGGCTCACCGGACTTCTGAACGGATACTCCGATGCTGTGCACCTGCTTTCTGAGACCCTCTACGGTATCGAGCTCAGCGAGCATGGATTCATCCTCGAGATTTCCGAAAAGCTTTGCAGCGGCCTTGAGCCTTCCGTCGCTTTCGAAAATGAACTGGATGCCCCTGCCGTCGGGCTGGGGGTAACCGAGCACTTCCTTATCCCTCATTACATAGTAAAACGGTCTTTTCGCTGTGGGATCTTTGGGTGCCACAGGTCCGCGTGATTCTGACATGTACATGTCCTCCTTAAATTACTCAGATCTCGATCTGAGAAAATACTTTTCCGATAGGTGCGGGTATGACGAGATCCGCGCTCGAATCCCTTCCCGTAGGTGCCATATTTACGACAACAAGCTTATCTCCCTTGAAATAATCGATGAGTCCCGCTGCGGGATATACCGCAAGAGAGGTTCCGCCGATGATGAGCACCTGTGCCTCGGAAATATAATGAACAGACTCCTGAAGAGTGTTCATATTCAGTCCTTCTTCATACAATACCACATCCGGCTTGATATCCCCACCACATTTGCTGCATTTGGGAACATCATCCTTGGAATCAGCGATGTAGTCGATGTCATAGAACTCTCCGCATTTGATGCAGTAGTTCCTGAGGGTCGAGCCGTGAAGCTCCAGAACCTTCTCAGAACCCGCAGCCTGATGGAGCCCGTCGATATTCTGTGTGATGACGGCTTTAAGCTTTCCGGCCTTCTCAAGTTCTGCAAGCTTTATGTGCGCGGCATTGGGCTTTACACCCTTTATGATCAGCTTGTCCCTGTAGAATTTATAGAACTCCGCGGTATGCCTTACATAGAATGTGTGTGACAGTATCGTCTCGGGAGGATAATCATATTTCTGATTGTATAAGCCGTCCACGCTTCTGAAATCGGGTATTCCGCTCTCGGTGGATACGCCGGCTCCGCCGAAAAAGACAATGTTGTCATATTTCTTCACTATCTCATTAAGTTCAGCTATCTCTTTCGAGCAATCTTTTTCAGCCATATCATTCCTCCTTCATAATGTAAGGGCCTTCCGCAAAGGAAGGCCCTCCTTACCGGTACAGGGCCGGATCAAAGTATCTGTTTATAGGCAGGTACAAATACGGGGAAGGTCTTCTCGCCCTTAACGGACTTGCCGCTTGCGATATTAACTTCCTTGTCCATTATCGTGTATTCGATATCACAGTTTCCCGCGATGACAGTATCCTGCATTACGATACAGTTCTTAAGCTTGGTTCCCCTTCCGACATGAACACCTCTGAAGAGTACGCAGTTATTGACTTCGCCTTCGATGACGCAGCCGTCTGCGATAAGGCTGTTGGAAACCTTTGATCCCGTGCAGTATCTTGCGGGGTTATCGTCTCTTACGGTCGTATAGACATCGGAGCCGTCAAAGAGAGCCTTGAGATTCTCGGGATCGAGAAGCTTCATGTTCTCATCGAAATAGCTTACCATGTCGCTGATCCTTGCGGAGTATCCCTTGAACTCATATCCGCAGATCTTCTCTGTTCCGATCATGGGAGCAAGAACGTCTCTCTCGTAGAATATATGTCCCTGGGCATATGCCTTCTCGATCTGTTCAATGAGCTTTTCCCTTTCGGTAAGGTAAAGGTTCATGGAAAGATTCTGGGGACCGTATTCCTTTGAATTGGTATTGATGGATACGACTCTGTTTCCGTCAAGATCGAGAGTATAGTACAGATCGGTGGTCTGTGTAAGCTGCATGTTCATGAAGCTGTAAGGGATCGCCTCATTCTTGTATGCGATCGTAACATCGGCACCGCTCTCCTGATGTGCACGGATCATATCCGCGAAATCAAACTTGCATGCGATGTTCGAATCGGTCATGAACACATACTGTTCCTTGCATCCTTTCAGGAATTCGAGAATGCTCGCAACAGCCTCGACACGTCCGTTATAGACCTTGATGCCCTTCTCGGCATAAGGGGGAACGATATTGAGTCCGCCGTTCTTTCTTACAAGATCCCAGGGTCTTCCGCTTCCGAGATGTCTCATAAGGGATCTGTAATTCTTCTTAACGATTATCGAGACATTGTCGATACCGCAGTTTACGAGAGATGAAAGCGTGAAGTCGACAAGTCTGTATCTTCCCGCAAAGGGGATCGAGGCCATAAGACGCTCGTTTACGAGCGAAGGAACCTCATTGTCATAGCTGTTGGCGAAAATGATCGCCAGCGCATCGTGTTTATTCGTCAGCATTTTCCGCCCTCCCCGACATCTTCCTTGACCATTGCAGTACCGCTGATGACAGCTCTGTCTCCTACGCTGACGCCGGGACCTACAGTGGCAACATTCTTTTCATTTCCGGGTTCGGGTTTTTCTCCGACGATCGCATTCTCACCTATGAATGCGTTTTCACCTACGATGCAGTGGGTGACCTTGGCACCCTTGGATATCTTAACATTACCCATAACAACGGCATCTTCGACGACAGCGCCTTCCTCGACTTCAACGCCTGCAAAGAGGATCGAATGCCTTACGGTTCCGAAGATCCTGCAGCCGTTTGTGAGCATTGCATTGTCAATGACAGCCTTGTCGGAAATATACTGTGCGGCTTTTCCCGATGATCTCGAATAGATCTTCCAGTCATCATCGAAAAGATTGATTCCGCTGCTCTCGGGATTGAGAACCTCCATGTTTGCTTCCCAAAGGGATGAGATTGTTCCGACATCCTTCCAGTATCCGTTGAAGCGGTATGCATACATCTTCTTGCCGTCCTTTAAAAGTGCGGGAAGAATGTCGTTACCGAAATCATTGGATGAATCGGGATTTGCCTCATCGGCTTCGAGATACTTTTCAAGAACATCGAAATTAAAGATATAGATACCCATTGAAGCAAGATTGCTCTTGGGCTGCTTGGGCTTTTCCTGGAACTCGCTGATGCGTCCGTCGGAATCGGTTACCATGAGACCGAAGCGGCTTGCTTCGTCCCAGGGCACTTCCATTACGGCAACACTGAAGTCCGCTCCCTTAGTTTTGTGGAACTCAAGGAAGTCATTGTAATCCTGCTTACAGATCTGGTCACCGGAAAGAATGATGACATATTCCGGATCGTATCTTCTGAGGAAGCTTAAGTTCTGATATATCGCATTTGCGGTTCCCTTATACCAGTCGGATCCCTTGGCCTGCTGGTAAGGAGGGAGCACATGAACACCGCCGTGGAGTCTGTCGAGATCCCAGGGCTGTCCGTGTCCGATGTATTCATTTAAAACGAGGGGCTGATATTGTGTGAGAATACCGACTGTATCTATGCCTGAATTGACACAGTTAGAAAGAGGAAAGTCAATAATACGATACTTTCCGCCGAAAGGGACCGCCGGTTTTGCCAGCTTATCCGTCAGGGCGTAAAGTCTCGATCCCTGTCCCCCGGCAAGGATCATAGCAACCATTTCCTTTGACATCGCACGTCTCCTTTGAAAAATATTGCCTTAAAAAGACTAATATATTTTACCATGTGTGGTAAATTTTCACAATAAGAGTGCGGATTTTAAAAGATTTTTGGCAATTTTGACAGAAAAAGAAGTTTAATTATGTAAAGAATAAAACCCGTTACTTTCCGGGTGCAAATTCCATGATATCGCCGTCTTCCTTGGGAGCGTTTTCAACGGTTATGACGGAGTAGATGGCGGTTATGACCTTATCATATCCTTCCATCATCGCATCGTGTCCCGCAAGGATGGCATCACCGTTTCCGTCATTTGCTGCAGCCTCAAGCTTAGCAGCCATTTCGGAAAGTGCGGTAGCTCCGATCATCTTGGACGTGCTCTTAAGGGAATGAACGTGGATCGCATAATTTTTCCAGTCACATTCCTCGAGACTCTTACGGAGATTCTCGATCTTTTCGTCCTTTCCCTGGGCATACTCGGTAAGCAGAGTACGATAGAATTCATTATCATTCTGGCAGTACTTAAGTCCTGTATCCGTATCTATGCCGATCTTCTTAAGAGAGGAATATTCCTGATCCTCGGGCTTTTCTTCGGAAGCTTCTTCCACATTCTCCTCGAACACACGCTCAACTTTATCTTCGGGAAGATACTTTATCAGCATGCTCTCAAGTGCGGCACTGTCAACGGGCTTGGTAAGGTAATCGGTAAAGCCTTCGGAAAGGTAACGCTCCTTGGCACCTATTACGGCGTCTGCGGTAAGGCAGACAACAGGTGCATCCTTGCTCGCACCGTTCTCGGTTTCGCGGATCTTGTGGAATGCCTCGGTTCCGTCCATCTCCGGCATGCGCTGATCCATGAATATAAGATCGTACGCATATTTCCTTGCCATATTGACGGCATCCGCACCGTCCGTGGAAGTATCAATCTGCATCTTGGTATTCTTCAGCAGATTAACGACAACGGACAGATTGATCCTTGTATCATCAACGATAAGTATTCTCGCCTTGGGTGCATGGAACGATTCCTTGTATGAGCCGTTTTCCGACATGTTTGTCATAAAACGCTCACGTATGTCACCGATAGGTGCTTCTGATATTACCTTTTGGGGGAAGGTTACGGTAAAGACAGAGCCTTTGCCGTATACACTCTCCACATCAATGCTTCCGCCCATCATCTCAAGCAGGCGGTGGGTGATGACAAGACCGAGTCCGGTTCCTTCAACTGTGCTGTTTCGGTCCATATCGAGACGCTGGAATCTGGTGAAGAGCTTTTCCTTGTCCTCTGCCTTGATACCGATTCCGGTATCGCTTACGGAAGCGGTAAGAAGAAGCTTGTCACCCTCCTGCTTTTCACCGCGCAGGGAAAGTCTCACGGAGCCATACTCCGTGTATTTGATCGCATTGTTCAGGAGATTCGTGAGTATCTGGCGGATACGGACTTCATCGCCGCAGAGTTCATCGGGAAGAGACATCTCGACATCGATGGAGAAATCGAGTCCCTTGTCCTGAGCCTTGAACATCATCATATTGCTCAGATCGTTAACAAGTGAGCTGAGCTGATAGGGAGACTCGACAATGCCGAGCTGTCCGCTTTCGATCTTGGAGAAATCAAGGATATCGCCTACTATGGCGAGAAGATTATGACCTGCCTTTTTGACATCGGCGGCATAGAGTCCGATGTTGTTCAGAGCCTCTTCAACCACATGGGGATTGCCGTCCTTGTGGGTCTGGGCCTTCCTTTCCTCACGCAGGATCATTTCGTTCATTCCGAGAACCGCATTGATAGGGGTTCTGATCTCGTGGGACATATTGGCCAGGAAATCACTCTTGGCACGGTTTGCACTCTCCGCACGGACCTTCTCCTCGAGAAGCTGTCCCTGTGCGCGTACGAAGGGTCTGACGATCAGCATTGAAAGACATGCCGCAAAGAAAAGCGAGAAAAGAAGTATAACCGCATAGCTTATAACGGTCGAACGTGTCTGTGCCGAAAGTTGTTCTTCGAACCATTCCACGGAAAAGTCAACGGCAACTATGCCCACAACCTTTCCCGAAGAATCGAAAACAGGGCTGTATGCACTGTAGAACTCACCCCACTGGTCCGTATAGGGAATCTCATCCACCGCGGCAACTCCGTGTCCCGCGCTCGCCAGGGCACTCGTATACTCAACCTTGTCTCCGTAAGTTGCGGGAGTTACAAGATCTGTATCCATGGTGAATATAAATCTTCCTTCGCTCTCTTCCTTGATGGCGTAGACATATTCAAGTTCTACGTTATCCCTGAAGACCGCGAGGGTATTATAAACATCAGTGTATTTCTGACTGCCGACATCATCCGGACCGAGCTGGCCGAGAATATCACCGTTAACGGAACCCGATGCGCAATTTGCGATATCGAGCATTCTCTGCTGAATGGATTTCCTGATACCTACTCTTGCCCTGTATATGGATACGGTGCAAAAGAGCATACTGGATATCAGAATTATGCACTCGACCATCATTATGATCTTTGTGGAAAGACTATTCCTGTGTGCCACGCTTTTCCCCCAAAAATACGCTACTATTATCCTATAATAGTAGCGTAGTAAAAAGTTCATTTCAAGGCAAAATGTTTACTAAATGTAATCAAAAATTTCCGCCTGTTTCATGGCATGCGGGAACTCCGGAAGCTCTCCGCAGGGCACGTGGGGTTCGAATGCCCTGTCATGAAACCAGAGGGCCTGAACGGCATTCATTCCAAGGTCTCTTGCGGCATATAGCTCCTTCGATCCGCCGTCACCCACATACAGGCATTCCCCGGGCTTAACACCGAATTCTTCCATTATCCGGAGGTACATGACCGGGTCCGGCTTAAGCTCACCCTGTTCGTACGAGATCATTGCCGCATCGAAAAAAGGAAAAAGTTCCGAAGCGCGTACCAGATCCCTTTCATCCGAAAAAGTATTCGTGATGAGGCCGACCTTGATGCCTCTCTCCTTCAGCCCTTTCAGAAGATCCACCGAGTCCTGCGGTATTGCCGAAAAGGTGTCACCCAGCGCCGCAAGACGTTTTTCGAACAGTCTGTCCACGGTTTCTTCGTCATACTTACCGATCTTCCTTAGCGTATCCGCTATTCCTTCCCTCATGGTCATCTTTCCGATGCTCCGGTCGCGTTCGCTCTCGTGCCACGCCTTTCTAAATGAAGTCACATCCGCTCCGATATCCTCAGCCATGTTTTCGCTGAAATATGTCCTCCCCTCAAAAAGAGTGACAAGTGTCTCGAACATGTCGAAGATAACCGCTTTGATCATGTATTTCTCCTTTTGGCAAATTAATATATAATGGACCGGAGGTGATAAATATGAAGACAAAAGTTGCCATGAACGCGTCGTATCTGACCGGCGGATTATTTGCTTTTAACGGTGCTCTCTTTGCATCTATAGGAATCCTTCTGTTCATTTTCGGAGATGTAGATTCCGTACAGGGTTCCTTTGACGATCCCAAAAAGAATTTCTATATGCTGACCGGAATGTTTACCGTTTTCGGCCTTATATTCTTCGCAGTCGGAATGAGCCTGCTGGTAGTGGAGATAAGAAAGAAGCTCAGACTGAAAGCCCTTCTGGACAACGGATACCGTATCTATGCCACGATCACCGAGACATATCCCGACAACAGCATCACCATCAACGGACATCATCCGAACTATGTCGTGTGCAGATATGAGGATCCGAATACGCTTACGACCGAGATCTTCCAGAGTCCCAGCTACGATATGGATCTCAGCGGTGCCATCGGAATGACTGTTTCCATATTCCTTGATCCCAACGATCACACCTTCTACAACATGGACTTCGATCCCGCATCAATAGTCACAAAGTACTGATATTCCGCGGTTTTTCCGCTTCTTACCGGCAGACAGACTTCCCGCCTGTAATGCCCGGACTAGTCGATGCGCTTGTGGCAGAAAATACAGCCGTACTTATTGCGCTCCTGTTCTTTTCCGCAGTGCGGACACTTTATCCTGTTTCCGCCGGGCACGCATTTTGCAATCGCATCAAGAACGATAAAGGGTTTTCTGCAATGAGGGCATATCGATGCCTTCTCCGAAGGATCCACACTGACAGACTTGGAGCATTCCGGGCATTTAACGCGTACAAGCTCCGTGTTCTCTCCCTTTATAGCAGTCAGGTGGTCTCTG
>JAEEGL012823297.1_pt1 | contig 11787 bp, 7 predicted proteins | sample 9134231 | NCBI WGS metagenome assembly JAEEGL01 (sample SAMN16246548, study PRJNA631951) | gut metagenome | biome: gut microbiome; feature: rumen; material: fiber-attached | host: Bos | place: Iran: Karaj | collected 2018-10 | reverse complement strand
TTATTTCTTGATATTAATGACAACTTTGGCATGATCGGGATCGTTGGTGATCATCAGGATACGCGGACGGGAGCGCACCTTCTTCAGTTCATCAGCGATGCCTGTAATCTTGATCTTGGTGGACTGACCCGGCTGGATCTCACGCTGGTCGAGGGTGACCTTCAGTCCGCGTGTAAAGAGCTGCATCGACGAGATGCGCAGCAGCGACTGGCCGGTGTTCTGGAGAATCACCTCTGCTGACTTCTTCGACTTACCTTCGAAGTTGGTAAAGTCGATGTCGGTAGTAGAGATCTGGAGCTTCGGGGCAAGGGCCTTGTTGGATGACTCGAATTGCTTCATATCGGGCAGCAGCACCACGCTCACGCCCATGCTATTGTCTTCGCTGACCTTCTCACCGAGTTGACGACCAATATAGACCGTGGTTTGTGTCAGACCGTAGTCGCGCAGCTTCTCCGTGTCAAGTGTCACCTTAATAGTACCTGTCTTGCCGGGCAACAGCTGTTCGGGGGTCACTTCGGCACTGAGGTAGGATGGCAGGTGCATCACGGTGGGCGTCATGGGATCAGCACCATCGTTCATGATATGTATCTCCTGAACGGGCGCATCGCCTTTGTTCACATCGTCGAACTCCAGTTCCTGCTTGTCGAGCAACAGGTCTTCCATCTTATAGGCATAGTTGCCGGTATAGTCCTCAAGCTCTGCCACCACCAGACCTTTCATGGTGATATAGATGGGGTCCTTGGAACCGTTGCTCTTGATGGCTGCCATCTTATGGAAACGACCGAGCTGACGCGCATCGTAGGTAAGCTGGATGGTGAACTTATCTCCTGCCCCAACCTCTTTGGGGAACGACACGCCGGTACAGCCGCAATCGGGTTTCACGCTCTCGATATACAGACGGCGATGGCCTCTGTTACGGAGTTCGAAGGTGGCGGTGACGGGCTGCATATAACCGGTACGGCCACACTCGATGGTGGGTTTGTCGATGGTGATCCGTTGTGCGGATGCACTTAAAGGCAGCAATAATAAAAGAAAAACATATAGATGCTTCATATCGCGTTATTTTACTGTGATCGTGATGGATTTCGCCGTAGCCCTGAACTCTGGGGCATAGGCACAGCCCACGGTACAGAGACCTGTCTCGTAAGTGCCCGTACGGTCGATATAGTATTCTGTCTCGATGACGTGCTTTCCCTTGGAGAGCATATCGATGTAATAGTTCGTGGTGCAGTCCTTCGGGGTACAGTAGGCACCCTGGGTATATCCGCTCAGCTGGCGCACCGGCTCCATACAGGCGGCACGACGGTCGATGAGCTGTACGAAGTCGTAGTCGCGGTCGGCGGTGATGGTGATACGCACCTTGATACGGTCGCCTACCTTGAGCTCACCCTTTGTCAGCAGCTCACGGGTGACGGTGAGTCCTGAGCCAGAAGCCTCAACCGACTTGGTGGGCTGCATGAACTGGGCATAGACAGCCCCCCAGGAGGTGCCCTCTGAGGTTTTCTCGATGGTGAGCGTCTGACTGGCAGGTGCCACATTGGTCTTCACATAACCAATGGCAGCGGTGGCCTTAGGCAGTTCGAGAGGTGTCTCATCGACCTTGAGCACCGACAGCTCCTGCGGTGCGAGGGCATTGCTGCCCTGCAGGAAGGCATAGACGGCGTTCACACTGTTGATGGGCGTATCCCAAGCCTGTGTGCGCTTCGACTGGAGCAGCCAACGCTGCATCTCGCTGATCGTCTCGATATCAGAGGGAGTCAGGCGCTGCATGGCCTCGATAGCAACGGTCTGTGTGGGTATCTTGTAGTCGAACCAGGAATAGGTAGCGCGTGGCGTGTCGTAGTAACGACCCATATCCTCACGATACACCGTATATTCCTTGAGCGACTGCACATACTCGGCTGCACGCTTGGGCTCGGTCTTCGAGAGGATGACGGCTGTCAGGGCCTTCTCGAAGAGTGACTGGTTCTTGATCTCCTTCTTCAACAGCGGCATCAGATAGGCATTGGCAGCCTGTACATCAGCAGGCAACTCGCGTCCGTCGAGGGTGGTAAGATAAAGCCACTGCAGGGCCTTGAAGCTGGGGAATGTGGGCTTTTGGCCTTTCTTCGCCCACTTCTTCATCTCCTTGACCTCTTCCACAATCTCCTTGCCCATAAACTTAAAGGCTGACGAGAGCATAGCGGCAGTCTCACGGTTCTCACCGGTCATGGCATTCAGACGGACAAGCATCTCACTGATGCTGACGGTCATATAGAAAGAGCCCGGCATCTCAGGCCACCAACTCCAGGAACCATCCTTGCGCTGGAGCTTGTTCAGCTTATCAAGCGACTGCTGCAGACGGTTCTGCATAAGATTCTCATCGAAGAAGTCGCCCATGCGCTGTTTCTGTTCGGTCTCGTTGTCGGCATCGAGCACCCAAGGGGTCTCGTTGAGCAACAGGTCCTTCAACTCCTGATTCTTCTCCAAGGCACTGGTCAGCGAGGTGGTATCGTCGGTCTGTTTCCAGAGTTGGAACACCGTCTTGGCCTGTGGGTTCTGCTGGAGAATATGACGACCGAGGGCATTGGCATAATAGGCAGCGGCCAGAGAGATGGCATTGTCGTTGTCGGGCGTGCCCACCACAGACAGAGCCTGCGTCATCAGCCAAGCAGGATTATTGGTATATTCCACCGTGAGCTTGGGCTGGGTAGCATCAACGGGTACAAGCTTCGACAGATCAACGGTGGTTACACCCGGATGATGATGGGTAACCGGTACAGTGACGGTGATGTGCTCCGTAGCCGGCAGAATGGGCAGATAATGCTGTTCGCCATCGGAGAAATCGGCACCGCTGACCATCATCTGACAGATGAGGAGTGAAGACTGAGCAGCGAGGAGCGAAGAGGTGTCGAGGTCGAAGGTGACAGGAGTAGTACCACCTGCCTTCATGGCCACAGGCTGCTTCAGTTCCACAACGACGGCATTGGTTTCCGGGTTGATCAGTTTCAGCACGGCCGTTCCCGAAAGATCTTTCTCGCTAGTGTTAAAAATACGGGCTGCAATGGTGGCGGCATCCCCTTCACGCAGGAAGCGCGGCACATTGGGTTGGATCATCACATCCTTCTGAGCTACAGAGAGTCCTTCGATGGTGCCGTAACACAAATCCTTGGTATGGGCAAGACCGAGCAGTCGCCAGGTGGTAAGACTCTCGGGCAATGTGAACTTCAGGGCGACAGAGCCGTCGGCAGCAGTGGTAAGCTGGGGATAGAAGAAGGCGGTCTCGTTCAGATTCTCACGCACCTGTACAGATTCCTCCTGAGGAGCCTCAGCCACAGCGCCGTTGGCCTTAGCATCTGCCGACTCTGACTGATCGGCATCCCTCTCCATCGGCTCAGACATCGGCATGGCTGCCTCCTCAACCATCATGACAGAAGCTGCCATCTTCTGACGGGCCCCCATCACTTCTCCACGGGTGAAATAATGATGCCGGTAATAGGGTGAAGGATAGACATCCTTGTCGAACTTACTGAACACCAGTTGGCCGACAGCATCATGCTTCCAACTGTAAGAGGCACTACCCGACATCGAATAACGGGTTGGGAAACCCCAGTTGCTGTTGGGCATCGGCAGATTATAATAAGGTGAAAGCGACCACTGATGAGCCTGCAGCTGATCGAGGCTCTGGTCGTAGAGGGTTGCCATCAGCTGGGCATCAACGGGCTTTCCCTGAGGATCAAGCACGGTAAGTGTCCATTCTTCCTGCTGACCGGGTTTCAGTCGGTCGCGGAAGGTGGTCCACTGCAGCTTCAACTTCTTGTCGGGCAGCGGACGACTGATCCTGGCGGTATGGGTGTAGCACTTGCCCTGCTTCACCCAGGCATAGGAGAGCAGCAAACCGTTCTCGTAAGCTTCTTCATAAGTCAGCTTGAGATTGATCAGCTGGTTGCTTCGGTCGATGGCACCGCTCTCAATGACTTTCTCACCGGTAAAGATGCTATAGACGATATGGACATCAGGTGCTGATGAGCCAACCTGAATAGTAACAGGTTTCCCGTCGGCAGGGAACTGAGTGGCTGACTGATAGAACCAGTCGTCAGTCTCTGTGGCAGGGACGGTATCGTCGAGCGAGAACACCACGAAATCGCGCTGGAGAGTATCGTTCTCACAAATGGCTTCGAGCGTATGCTTACCACTCTTCAGCTTATCAGTCATGGCTACAGGCTGCTGAGTCTTCACGGTAAGCCACTTACCCTGGTCAATCCGATAGCGCACAGTGGCATCCAGATTCTTTCCGGCGGCATTCAACAGGTGGAAGGTGGCCTTGGGCTGTTCATCGCGTAGCACCTTCTCAGGCAGATCCACACTCAAAGCCTGCTTACGATTGCCAAGCGGCAGGGAGAGTTCACCATGACGGGTCTCACCGGCAATATCGGTGACATCGGCACTCACCACGAAACTATAGAACATCGGGTAACTGGTCTCCGGCATATCGAATGGCAACAGGGCCTCAAACTGACCTTTATCATCGGTCTTGGCGACACCACTATAGACCTCTACCCCTTCCTGGCCACGACCGATCACAGCAGTATCCCAGTAACGGCTGTAGGACCACCACCAGAAAGCGGTACGGCGGGTGACCTTGTAACTGACCTTCGCATCCTGCACAGGCACATTGGCATAACTCATGGCCACACCTTTCACAGTGAGGGTGTCGCCTGCAGCATAGGCCTCCTTGACTTCCGGGAAATCAACATGGAACGTAGGACGCTTATATTCCTCTACACGGATGGTGTAGGACTGTCCGTTGACACGCACCGTGAACATACCGGAAAGACCTGATGATGGGATGGTCAGTTCAGCTGCACATGTTCCGTATTCGTCAGTGGTTGTTACTTTCTCTGCCACTTTCTTACGATTGGCATCCAGAAGCGTGAACACCACCTCACGGGCACCTTCCACCTGATGCTCCATACCTTTATTTACCTCATAGAGGATGGCTGCGGCATGAACGGTCTGCCCCGGGCGATAGATGCTCCGGTCGGTATAGATACAGGTACGGTGCACGTTGTCCTGACCTTTGTAATAACTATACTGATTGTTGGCATTGAGCTCCGGACAAGCCTTATCGTCCCCCGTATAAGCAAACACATTACGGGGCTGTCTGGGGTTGTTGGTCTTGTAGAGATATTCGCCCTTGGCATCTGTCACCGCATTGACGACTTGGTCATCACCATAGATTCTGTTAGTAATACGAAGATGGGCACCAGCGATGGGCTGACCTGTAGAAGCATGCACTACTACATAGCGCAAAGCCTCAGGCTGGGGCTCCATAATGGTATAGACATCGGTAACGTAATAGAGCTGGCGCACAGGCTCTGTGACTGGTATAGAGGTGAACTCCACCATATAGACACCCACAGGCAGAGACGGGAGTGCCAGAGAATCCTCAAAGAACTCATAAGGTTCCTTGCCCGTGAAGATACGTGTCTCCTCGGCAGCAACACCCTTGATAAGCTTCTTCACCTTCTGATAACCGTTATCGTAAGAAGGCGATGCATCTAAATCGCCATTGGCATCCAGCCGATACACCTTCATCGTGAGGGAGGAGAGATGGCGCAGACGATCAAACTTGACGATCTGTGACTGTTGGGGAGTCACGACCTGGTGGTCATAGTTCACATGAAACTGGGGATTGGTGAGTTCTTTCTCTTCATTACGTAGGGTGCCCATACGTCTCCAACTACCCCATTGCTTAAGCGCCTCATGGATAAAGGCGATACGCTCTGCCACCGGGCGTGAGTACATCCGTTCATAACGGGCAATGGCCAGTTCACCGCATTCCTTCAGGTCGCGATATTCCTCGATGAGAGCATCAAGTTCCTCAATACTGGAATACTGTTTCCAGTCAGCAGCAACCATACAGGCAGCTTCACGCTGACCAGCCTGTTTATAATAGTTATAAAGGGTTTCCCGGTCGTTTAATTCATAGCCCACGATACTCAGTAAGTCGTGGTTGAAATAATGGCTGTCGGAGCCTTTGATAACGAAAGGCACGTATTCATCTTCCTTGATATTTGCAAGTTTCTCACAGAGTTGGGGAGTGAGCTTAGGGAGCTTGGCCTTCAGCTCCAGATCACTGTTATTGCTGATTACACGATAGAGCACGGTCTGATACACCAGACGCAATACCTCATCCTGGGTAGCCTCGGCACGCTGTTGGATACGCTGCACAGCAGGTTTCAACGAGTCGGGCGCAATCAGACTCATCACCTGAGCCGCATTCAGCTCAGCCTTTAGAAGCTGTCCATAGGCCTTCTCTTTCTCGGCTTTAGCCACAATCTTCTGTAACGCCTTATACTGTGTCTGAGGAAGATCTTTCTCCTCCGCCTCTTTTGCCTGACTCCAAAGAGCCGCGTAAGATTGTCCAAAAAGAAATATGGGCATCATCATAACGATAAACAAGAATATGTATTTCTTCATCTTTTAACCATTTTCGCCAAATTTATTTGGCAAAGGTAAAGAATTAATTTGAATTTCATTTGGAAATTATGAATTATTATATTATCTTTGAATTTCATTCGAAGATAAGCTGCTTCTCAAAAATATCCAAATAAATTTGGTATTTTATTCGATTTGCACTATCTTTGCACCTATGATAAACGAACAACTGCTCAACCCAAGGAGTATCGTCGTAGTAGGCGGCTCCAACAATGTACATAAGCCTGGTGGTGCCATTGTGAGGAACATCATCAACGGCGGATTCGAAGGTGAACTTAGTATCGTCAACCCGAAAGAAGACGAGGTGCAGGGCATCAAGGCCTGTCACGATGTAAAGGACCTTCCACAAACAGACCTGGCAGTGCTTGTGGTGGCTGCCAAGTATTGTCCCGACTATGTCGATTATCTCTGTCGTGAGAAGAGTGTCAGGGCTTTCGTGATTATCTCGGCAGGCTTTAGTGAGGAGACGCACGAAGGTGCCCTTTTGGAACAGCGAATCCTTGACACCTGCAAAGAGTACGGGGCTGCCCTGATCGGTCCGAACTGTATTGGCTTGCTGAACCGTCGCCATCATAGTGTGTTCACGCTACCTATTCCGAATCTCAACCCGAAAGGAGTGGATTTCATCAGTGGCTCTGGTGCTACAGCCGTATTCATCCTTGAGAGTGCTGTGAGCAAGGGCCTGCAGTTCAACAGCGTGTGGAGCATCGGTAATGGTAAACAGATTGGTATCGAGGACGTGTTGCAGTATATGGACGATCACTTTAATGCTGAGACCGACTCCAAGGTAAAACTACTCTATATCGAGAATATCTCTAACCCCGACAAACTGCTCTTCCATGCCAGCAACCTGATTCGCAAAGGCTGTCGCATTGCAGCCATCAAGTCGGGGGCTTCAGAAAGCGGTTCACGTGCAGCCTCCTCTCATACCGGTGCGATGGCCTCTTCTGACGCGGCGGTAGAGGCACTCTTCCGTAAGGCAGGTATTGTGCGTTGTTTCTCACGTGAAGAACTTACTACCGTGGGTTGTATCTTTACGCTGCCGCCCCTGAACGGAAAAAACTTCGCTATTGTCACGCATGCTGGCGGTCCTGGTGTCATGCTGACGGATGCCCTCTCCAAGGGTGGACTGAACGTGCCGAAACTGGAAGGTGCTTTAGCGGACGAACTGAAGGAGAAGTTGTTCCCAGGGTCCGCAGTGTCTAACCCCATCGATTTCCTGGCCACTGGCACTCCAGAACAGTTAGGTATTGTCATCGACTATTGTGAAAACAAGTTTGAGGAAATCGACGCCATCGCCGTTATCTATGGTACACCGGGACTCACCCAACTCTATGAGGCCTATGATGTGCTGGATCAAAAGATCAAGGAATGCAAGAAACCTATCTTCCCCGTATTACCGAGTCTGCATACTGCTGGCCCTGAGGTGGAAGCATTCCTGAAGCGCGGGCATGTAAACTTCAGTGATGAGGTGATATTGGCAACAGCCCTCTCACAGATTATGCGCACACCTCAGCCCGCTCCCCCAGAGGTACAGCTTTATGGAATTGATATCCCCAGGCTCAATAAGATCATTTTTGGCCTAGATGCCAACGGTTATGTCCAGCCACAGACCGTGCGTGACATCCTGGAATGTGCAGGTATCCCACTTGTGCCCGAGCTGGTCAGCACCTCGAAAGAAGAACTGACAGCCTTTGCCAATCGTGTGGGTTATCCTGTTGTAGCTAAGGTTGTAGGTCCCATTCACAAAAGCGATGTGGGCGGCGTGGCACTTAATATCCGTACCCCAGAACACCTGGCCCTTGAGTTCGACCGAATGATGCAGATCAAAGATGCCACAGGTGTGATGGTTCAGAAGATGCTGAAAGGTACGGAACTTTTTATTGGTGCGAAATACGAGGAGCGCTTCGGGCACGTAGTGCTCTGTGGTTTGGGTGGCATCTTCGTCGAGGTGTTAAAAGATGTGTCTTCAGGCCTTGCACCCCTTACTTATGGTGAGGCTTTCTCAATGATCCACTCCCTTAGAGGTTATAAGATCCTGAAGGGTACACGTGGGCAGAAGGGCATTAACGAACAGAAATATGCAGATATTATCGTACGCCTCTCTACCCTCCTCCGCTTTGCGACGGAGATTAAGGAGATCGATCTCAATCCGCTGTTAGCTGATGAGAATGGCGTGGTGGCGGTTGATGCAAGAATACTGGTTGAAAAATAACCTTTCGACAAGTTCAGAGGTCTATGAGGACAGCGATTATCGGCGGTGGTGCAGCAGGCTTTTTCCTGGCCATCAACCTAAAGGAGATGATGCCAACGATGGAAGTAACCATCTTTGAGAAATCGAAGAAGGTGCTGGCGAAGGTGGAGGTCTCTGGCGGTGGGCGCTGTAACTGCACGAACTCTTTTGCTTCCGTGCGCGATCTTTCACAAGTCTATCCCCGTGGGCACCGTCTGATGAAGCGGTTGTTTAAGACGTTCAACTATCAGGATGCCTATGCTTGGTTCGAACAGCATGGTGTACGATTGGTCACACAAGAGGATGAATGCGTGTTCCCCGCCTCACAGGATTCACACACCATCATCAATACTTTTTTGCTCTATGCCAAACGTTTGGGGGTAGAGATACAGACAGAACGGAAGATTACTTCGCTCGAAGAACTGAAAGATTATGATTTCATCGTCGTGACAACCGGTGGTATGCCCAAGACCTTATTGCCTATGGTCTCTGAACCTATAGAAGAGCCGGTACCATCATTATTTACCTTCAACATCACCGGCGAAGCCTTGCGAGCCCTCATGGGTACGGTGGTGGAGACGGCTACTGCCTATATCCCCGGCACGAACTTCAAGGCTTCCGGTCCACTGCTGATCACACACTGGGGGATGAGCGGACCTGCGATCCTGCGTCTCTCCAGCTATGCAGCCCGTGAGTTGCATAGCCATCAATATCAGATGCCCCTTGCCATCAACTGGAGCAGTAGGAAAGACGCGGAGGTACAGACTGAACTGCAGTCCATCATGGCACAGCATCCCCAGAAGCAACTGGCTACTATACGCCCCTTTAATCTCCCTGCCCGCCTATGGACCTATCTGTTAGAGAAGACCTTAGGTGAACGCGCTCAGTATCGCTGGCAGCACCTAACGCAGAAAGACTTGAACCGTCTGACCAACAGCCTCTGTAACGACAACTATCAGATCGCAGGCCGTGCCGCTTTCAAGGATGAGTTTGTCACCTGTGGCGGCGTCAGTCTCGCTGCGGTAGATGCCAACACCTTAGAAAGCAAATACCTCCCCCGCGTTTTCTTTGCAGGAGAGGTACTTGATATCGATGGTGTCACAGGCGGCTTCAACTTTCAGGCCGCTTGGACCACTGCTTATGTCGTGGCAATGGCTATTGCCCGATACCCCATCTAGTCTTTATTCAACTTCGAAGCGACAAGGGCTTCCAGGCTGTCGAGCGACTTCAGGTTGCGCGGCGTGGCATCGGTAGCTTCCAACTTGATACCATAGGCATCAGAGAGTACCATCAGAATGGTGGTCACCCCTAAGGAGTCGAGTTCACTGAACAGGAAATCAGAGTCGAAGTCTACCAGTGGTAAGGCGTCTTCCAGTAAGGCTCTAATCTTCTCTTTTTCTTCCATCGTTTTACTGATTCGAGAGGAATTCGAGCATATCCTTGGCCAATCCCTTATGGAAGAGGGCCAAACGACGTCCTGCAGTGGGATATTTCATACTGATAGTCCTGTTAGACTGTCCACGGAAATCATTCAGTTTCACAACGCAGAGCGCGTTACCGTCTTGATCTTCAATACTAAAAGTGCCACGCATCATCACACCACCGCTATGCTTATTGAAGTTCCACATAGCAGCAGCAACGTTACCAAAGTCAATATAATCGGCATGAATCTTAATAACATAATCACCCTTACCTTTTTCAATAGCTTTCACAAAGGTTTTCTTCTCATTGTTCCAACGGTCACAGAACCACTCCAGGCACTCTTCCATGTGCTTGTCCCAATTATTATAAACCTTTTGATCGTTCTCCTTCAGGTAATCCATGACATTCACATCCCCAAGTTCCTTTTTACTCAAGTCTGCACGCTTAGCCTCTTTGTAATCAAACACCACATTAGCAGTTTTGCCTTTCTGCTTGAAAGCAGAGGGATCGCCACTGATAATTGAGAACTCTTGTGCTTGTGTCACAAGGGCGAACAGTGCCACGAGGGCAGTCAGCATCATTTTCTTCATCATCTTTATAGTTTTTGTTAGGTATATAATCCACCATTAATATTTATCACCTCACCAGTGATGTACCCAGCCTCATCAGATGCCAGGAAAGCAGCGAGTGCAGCCACTTCCTCTGGTTTTCCGAAACGTCCTGCAGGAATCATCTTCTTGAGGTCATCCACAGGCAGCCCCTTTGTCATATCGGTCTCAATGAAACCTGGTGCAATGGCATTCACCGTGATGTTACGGGCACCTACCTCCTGAGCCAGCGACTTCGTGGCACCGATGATGGCAGCCTTGGCAGCACTGTAGTTAGCCTGTCCGGGTAGACCCTTCACACCTGAGAGCGATGCCATGTTGATGATACGTCCGCCACGCTTACGAGGCATCATGTGCTTCAGCAACTGACGGGTGATATAGAAATAGCCATTCAGAGTGGTGTCGAGCACGCGATGCCAGTCTTCGTCGGACATCATGAACATCGCGTTGTCACGACGGATACCGGCATTGTTCACCAGACAACCGAACCAGTCTTCAGGATGTGCTGCTTCCCACTGGGTCAGAGCCGCCTCAATAGCCTTAGGATCGCTGGTATCGAAGGGCAGCAGCTCTGCAGTACCCCCATTGGCTGTGATCTCGTCGGCTACCTGCTGGGCAGCGTCTTTGTTACTCAGGAAATTAATCACTACAGGCCAACCTGCAGCAGCAAGGCGCAGGGCTACGGCCTTTCCTATACCTCGGGAAGCTCCCGTCACTAATGCGTATTTCATCACGTTTTCTTCTTCAATGAATAATATAATATTGTGCAAAAGTAATCCTTTTCTGTCAAATATCCAAAAATTCTACCTAAAACTTACTTTTTCTTTCAAAAAAATGATTCGCTTTTCAGAACTTTTTGTATCTTTGCCCGAAATTTATATCTAACCAAAACTTATATGGAACAAAAACGTTACGGTCATTTCGACGACCAGCATCGCGAGTATGTCATCACAGACCCGCAGACCCCTTGGCCCTGGATCAACTATTTAGGCAACGAGGATTTCTTCTCTTTGATTTCTAACACAGCAGGCGGTTACAGCTTCT
>JAEEGL012424231.1_pt1 | contig 11787 bp, 11 predicted proteins | sample 9134231 | NCBI WGS metagenome assembly JAEEGL01 (sample SAMN16246548, study PRJNA631951) | gut metagenome | biome: gut microbiome; feature: rumen; material: fiber-attached | host: Bos | place: Iran: Karaj | collected 2018-10 | reverse complement strand
GGTTCGCCTTCGCTTCCGGGGTCGATGTGCGCAGAACGACACTGATCGTTTCTGCGATTGCCGGGGGTATCGCCGGTATGGCGGGAACACTTCAGACCTTGTCTGATAACCAGAGGTTCTCCGGGTTTACGGGAAGCATCAGTGATGGCATGTTCTGCGGTATTTTCGCGAAGGAAAACCCGCTTCTAATCCCTGTGGTTTCACTGGGACTCGGTTATCTCCGCGTAACAGCGGAGACGATGAGCAACAACACGGATGTTCCCGCAGAACTGATCACAGTAATGACGTCGCTGATTATCATGATGCTCGCCGCGGATCAGATGCTATCAAAGCACAGAGACAATGCCATTAGGAAATACTGTGCGTTCACGCCGGAGGACAGGGAATCGCTCCGGTAAACAGAATCCGGATATGACAGGTACAGCAATCCCGGGTCCGACCCGTTTATGCTCAAAATCTGCCTCTATACAGTGGTAACGGAGTCGAAACGGATCTGCTGCATAACTGTACGGGCATCTTGCTAGGGCATGACTCCTTTCGGTATAATCTTGCAGTTTGATTCAGTCTCGATCACTGTCTCATTCAGGGGCAGTGACAGGACGATTTCTAAATACAAACAAAGGAGGACAGCGCTGATCCAACAACTGAAGTCACGTGTGTCTGCGCTGAGTATTCATGAAAAAAATCCTATCGATCATCCTGGCTGTCGTAGTTCTTATTTCCCTTGCATCCTGCGGAAATAATTCACAGAGAGAAAATGTTGAGACTCAGGCTGAGACAGACGGTCAGCAGGAATCTGCCGGAAGCACATCATCGGCAGAACAGGGCATGGAAAACGCTGCGGGAACATCGTCAGAGCCTGAAAGCTCGGCATCGGAACCGGAAGTTCATCCGGCCGTGTTGGTCGCATACTTTTCCGCGACCGGTACCACGAAGGGAGTCGCAGAAAAGATCGCATCCATTACCGGCGGCGATCTCTATGAGATCCAGGCTGCAGAGCCCTATACCTCAGACGACCTGAATTATAACGATAAAAACAGCCGTTCCACGAAGGAACAGAATGACAAGAGCGTCCGTCCTGAGATTGGAAGTGCGGACATTTCCCTTGATGGCTATACGACTGTATATCTTGGTTTCCCGATCTGGTGGGGTGAAGAACCGCGGATCCTGGATACGTTTGTCGAGAAATACAGTTTTGAAGGGATCACAGTGATCCCTTTCTGCACTTCCGCCAGCAGCGGGATCGGCAGAAGCGGACCCAACATGGAAACTCTTGCCGGCGCAGGTACCTGGCTGGATGGGAAGCGATTCGGCGGAAATGTGTCTGAGGATGATCTGCGGACATGGATTGAAGGACTGGAGTGAAAAACGTGAGTAAAAAGGGGAAGGGATCATGTCCAAGGCAAAAACGAACAACAGCATAAAGAGGGTCGTGGACATTGCCATGACCGTCCTTCTTCTCTTCCTCATGGCCTATCAGGTTACAGGGGATAAGATTCATGAATGGATCGGCGTCGGGATGACGGCCCTAACTGTCATTCATCAAATCCTGAACTGGAAGTGGTACAGCGCGCTTGTCAAAGGAAAATACAATCCGTACCGTTCAGCTGTTACGGTTATGAATATCCTTCTTCTTCTCAGTTTTGCGCTGACTGCCTTCAGCGGCATGTCCATGAGTGGCTATGCGGTTCCCTTTCTTTATGGCATGGCACCGGTTTCCTTTTCCCGCAGGACGCATTTGTCCATGTCGTACTGGTCTTTTGTGCTCATGGGGCTCCATCTGGGCATGCATATTCCGGTAATGACTGCGGGCTATAAGCTGAAGAACAGGACAAAGAATATTCTGACCGGTATTTTTACTCTTGCCGGGGGAACTGGCATGTGCTTTTTCCTCCGGAACAGATTGCCGGACTATCTGTTCTTCCGTGTGCCGTTCGCTTTACTGGACTTTGAGAAAGCGGGATGGCTGGTCTTTCTTGAAAATCTGCTTATTCTTTCATTCTGGGCATTTATCGGAAACGGAATAGCAGTGATCTTTCGGAACTCTGCACTGAAAACGAAGCCGAAAGAGGATCAGATTCGCTGATGTTGGACAGAAAAACAGATCTCTTCCACAAAAAAAGCCCTGCCGTACGGGAACGGCAGGGCTGGTGTTTTTTGGGATAATTCAGTGCAGGTCTTTGACGTAAATGTCTCCCTGCTTCCGGAAACCGGTGGCGTTGAGATAATCCATATGGTTTTCCACCGGGCCGGTATAGGATACGGTCTTGTAGCCGCCTTTGGCGAGCATGGAGAACAGATATTTGCCGACGGAGAAATCGCGGTACTGGGGGATCGTGTAATCCAGGATCAGTTCCAGATTCTCTCCTTCATCTTTGCCGAAGGAGATGCCGACCGGCTTTCCGTCGCAGCTGATGAGGTAGGCGCGGTCCACGACGTTGGGATCCAGCGTTGCGCCGGGGAAAGTTGCGCTGATATCTTCCCTGTATTTGCTGAGCAGATAGCAGAAGTAGCAGTCATCCGGACGGACAGGGGTCAGGTCGTAGACTTTTTCCGCCTTGCGCATCTTCCACAGGAAATAGAGGTTGATGGCGACGAGGCAGAAATTCATGACTGCGGTCGGGTAGGAATGGATGATCAGGGCGTAGATCGCGAAGATGACGCTGCCGACCGTGTTGACGATCCGCAGTTTGACGACGGAAGTGAGGAGGAACGAGACCAGGACCAGAGCGGAACCGAGATAGCCGAACATCTCGATCAGTGTTGCGGGATTCATTGTATTTCTCCTTTATTATTTGTTTAGTTCTTTTGAATGCATTGTATCACAAGCCGGTTCATATCACCAGCGGGCACGATGTTTGCAGATTGTTCAAATATCTGTGATAATATGGGAGAAAACCACGAAAAGCGAGATGAGGAAACATGTCAAAGCCCAATATTATGGTCGTGGATGACGAGAAGAACATCTGCGAACTGATCCGTCTTTATCTGGAAAAAGAAGGTTTCGATGTCACCATCGCGAACAACGGCTCGGACGCCATCGCGATGATCCGTCAGAATCATCCGGATCTTGTCCTTTTGGACATCATGATGCCCGTGATCGACGGATGGGAAGTCTGCCGGCAGGTACGGGAGTTCTCCCAGGTCCCGATCATCATGTTGACCGCCAAAGGAGAAACCTTTGACAAGGTCATGGGTCTGGATCTCGGCGCGGATGATTACATCGTCAAGCCCTTCGATACGAAGGAAGTCGTCGCCCGTGTCAAGGCCGTCTTGCGCCGCACGACGCCGGAAGAGAATAGCGGCGAGGTCTCCTATGACAAACTGGTCGTCAATATCGACCGGTACGAACTGCGCGTGGACGGCAAGGTCATCGACACGCCGCCCAAGGAACTGGAACTGCTCTATCATCTGGCAAAGAATCCCAACAGGGTATACACCAGAGACCAGCTGCTGGACGAGGTCTGGGGATTCGAGTATTTCGGAGACAGCCGGACCATCGACGTGCATGTCAAGCGCCTGCGTGAAAAGCTGGAAGGCGTTTCAGACCAGTGGTGCCTGAAGACTGTCTGGGGCGTCGGATATAAGTTCGAGGTGAAGTAAGACTTGCGCAACGGTCTGTTCAAACAGTATTTTTCCATCTTTATGGTAACGCTGCTTTCCTGTACGGCGTTGCTGGGTCTTGCCCTGCTTGCGTTTACCGGCATGAACTACACCTCCCAGCGGCAGGAACTGCTCGCTGGGATCGTGTCCAGTACGGCGGAAACGGTGCCGGATCTGTGGAAAGGAGGAGAAGTCGGAAGAGATCTGCAGGAATACCTGCGCGACCGTTCCGGTGCCTCCACCGGGATCAGTCTTTTCGTCACAGATCCGTCCGGCACGATCCAGTTCTGTACGGAAGCGGAATGCCATCACGGCGAAAAGGTGGCTGGCAGGGTGGTGGATCTGATCCGCAAGGACAAATCTTATTTCGCTGTAGGTTATTTTTCCGGTCTGTTCCGGAACCGCGGGGACTATACCTACGGCAAGGCGATACTGAACGGAGACGTCATCGTCGGTTATCTCTTCGCCTCCACCCCGGTCGGTCCTTTGTTCTCCTATCTGGGAGAGACCCTGTTCAGTTACCTGTTCTCGGCAGGCGTTATGATGCTCGGTGCGTTCGTTGTGATCTATACGGCTACGCTGCGCCTCACCGCGCCGCTTCAGGAGATGAGCAAGGCTGCTGAAAGTTTCGGGCGCGGAGATTTCTCCGCCAGGATCAATGTCAGCGGCGACGACGAGGTCGCAGTGCTGGCGGATTCCTTCAACAAGATGGCAGAATCTCTGGATGAATTCGAACAGAACCGGCGATCTTTCGTGGCGAACGTCTCCCACGACCTGCGTACGCCCATGACCACCATCGGCGGCTATATCGACGGGATCCTGGACGGAACGATCCCGAAGGAAGAGGAGAACCGGTATCTGGAGATCGTCTCCGGTGAGGTCAAGCGCCTCTCCCGTCTGACGTCCTCGCTGATCTCCGCCATGCGTGTGGAGGAACAGAACACCGAGGTGACGCTCACGTCCGTGGACGCCTGGGAACTGATCCTGAACATCATGTTCAATCTGGAAGGGCGCATCGAGGAGAAGAAACTGTACGTACAGGACTTCGAGACGGAGGAACTGTATGTCAGCGCGGACAAGGACATGCTGCATCAGGTGGTCTACAACCTGATCGACAACGCCGTCAAATATACGCCGGTGGGCGGCGAACTGCTGGTAACCGCGAAGAAAGAGGGGAAAAATGCCGTGATCGCTGTGCAGAACAGCGGCAACGGGATCCCGCTGGACGAACAGCCCCTGATCTTCGAGCGCTTTTATAAGACGGACAAATCCAGAAGCCTGGACAAGACCGGGACCGGACTGGGACTGTATATCGTCAAGCGCCTCACGACCGGAATGGGCGGAGACGTGGCTGTGGAGAGCGACGGTGAGAGTTATACCCGTTTCACCGTGAAACTGCCGCTTGCCGCAGCTCCGGTGGAAAAGGCGGTTCGGGACAAGGTCAAGATCGCTTCGGACCGTTCCCAGGAAAAGAAAGCGCCGCGTGAAAAGACCGGTACGTTCTGGCTGAACTGGAACCGGTCAAAAGGCGACAAGACGACGAAAGAAGACGCTTGACGGGTGTTTTCCCCCTGTGTTAGCATAGTTAGGTAGCAAAGGGGAGTAGCTAAACGCCGCAAGGCGGTTTCGGTACCCGTCATCACGACGGCATTGCCGTCCGAGCCGAAAGAAATAGCAAGACTTTTGCCGTTAGACTACGGCAAAAGTCTGTTTTTTTTGCCTGAAAGAGAGGAAATTGAAAGATGGAACATTATACCAGATCCGCTGAAGAAGTGCTGAAAGCGCTGGAAACGGATCTTGGAACAGGTCTGTCACAGGAACAAATCACGGAACGGAAAGAGAAGTACGGAGCCAATGCGCTCGCTGCGAAACCGTCGAAAACATTGTTTCAGCGGTTCCTCGCGCAGTTTGCGGATGTGCTGATCATCATCCTGCTGCTTTCTGCGGCAGTGTCGTTCGCAGTCACGCTGATGAATCCGGAGGAGGGTGGCTTCTTTGAGCCGCTGCTGATTCTGGTCATCGTCATCATTAACGCCTGTATCGGCGTCTATCAGGAGAGCAAAGCGGAAAAAGCCCTTGAGGCTCTGAAGCAAATGGCTTCCCCCCATGCCCGGGTGATCCGGAACGGAGAAGAGCAGATGGTGGAGACCAAGGATCTCGTCCCCGGCGATCTCGTCCGGCTGGAAGCAGGCGATTTCGTTCCTGCGGATGCCAGACTGATCCGCGCAACCAACCTGAAGGTGGATGAATCCGCGCTGACAGGCGAGTCTCTGCCCGTAGAAAAGGAAGCAAACGCCGTCATTAAGGAAGGCGCACCCTTGGGTGACCGCATCAATATGGTATACAGCGGATGCTCCGTGAGCTATGGCACCGGTCTCTGTGTAGTCACCGGAACCGGCATGGAGACTGAGATGGGCAAGATCGCTGCGCTCCTCAACGAAGAAGCAGAAGGCGATACCCCCCTGCAACAGAAACTTGCACAGCTCGGTAAGATCCTCGGATATATCTGTCTCGGCGCCTGCGCTATCGTATTCGTGGTCGGACTCATGAGCGGGATGTCTCCGCTGGAGATCTTCATGGTAGCGGTCTCCCTCGCGGTCTCCGCGATTCCGGAAGGACTTCCTGCCATTGTTACTATCGTTCTGTCCATCGGCGTGCAGCGCATGGTGGAGCACAACGCCATCATCCGCAGTCTGCCTGCCGTCGAGACGCTTGGCAGCGCATCCGTCATCTGCACGGATAAGACTGGCACGCTGACGCAGAACCGCATGACTCTGACCAGGGTCTGGGTGGATGGTTCCAAAGAACTGGAGACGGTTTCTGCGGACTGCTCACCGGAAGCGAAGAATCTGCTTCTCCACGGCGCGCTCTGCTGCGACGGTTCCGTCGTTTTTCTGGAGACGGGAGAGAAACACCTGGGCGACCCTACGGAAACATCTATCATCCTGGCTGCGCACCGTAACGGTATGCCGAAGGAAGAGATCAACAGAGAGCATGCCCGCGTAGCGGAACTGCCTTTTGACTCCGACCGCAAGATGATGACCACGGTCAACCTCTTCAACGGGAAACCGGTCGCCATCGTCAAGGGTGCTTTTGATCAGATCGCTCCGCGCTGCGTAAAGGGAGACCTTGAAACAGCCGCGACGATGAACCGGACTATGGGTGAAGCCGCGCTGCGCGTGCTTACTGTCGCGTGCAAGACTTTGGATGAAGTGCCTGAGAATCCTACTTCTGAGGAACTGGAGAGCGGTCTGACACTGCTCGGACTTGTCGGCATGATCGACCCGCCCCGCGAGGAGGTCAAGGATGCCGTTGCACTGTGCCGCAGAGCAGGCATTAAGCCCGTCATGATCACGGGTGACCACGTCATCACTGCTTCAGCGATCGCGAAAGAGATCGGGATCCTGGAAGAGGGAGACGAGGCTGTGACCGGCGTGGAAGTAGACGCCATGAGCGATGAAGAACTGCTCGAGCGCGTGCGCCATATCGCTGTGTACGCCCGCGTGACTCCGGAAAACAAGATTCGGATCGTCAAGACCTGGCAGAAACTGGGTGAAGTCGCCGCAATGACCGGTGACGGTGTCAATGACGCCCCCGCTTTGAAGGCTGCGGATATCGGTTGTGCCATGGGTATTACCGGTACCGACGTCGCCAAGGGCGCCGCCGATATGACCCTGACCGATGACAACTTTGCCACCATCGTGGAAGCGGTTCGTCAGGGCAGAGGCATCTATGAAAACATCCGCAAAGTCGTCGGTTATCTTATCGGCACGAATATCGGTGAGATCCTTGTCGTCTTCCTGGCTATGCTCCTGTGGCGTGAATCGCCGCTGCTGTCCATGCAGTTGCTGTGGCTGAACCTTCTGACCGACTCCCTGCCCGCTATTGCGCTGGGTATGGAACCGGTGGACGAGGACGCTATGGACCGCAAACCGAAGCCCCGTACGGAAGGAATCTTCGCCGGCGGACTCGGTGTCCGTGTTGCGATGCAGGGCGTGTATTTCGGCCTTGTTTCGCTCCTGGCCTTCTGGCTGGGCAAGCAGGCAACCGGCACTTCCGAAGGCGGACAGACGCTCTGCTTCCTGACCATGGCAATGGCGGAGACCGTTCAGAGTTTCAATATGCGCTCCCACCATTCCCTGTTCCACAGCAATCCCTTCGGGAACAGGATGCTTAACCTTGCATCCATCCTTTCTGTAGCGCTTACCGCACTGGTGCTTTTCACACCTTTGCGGACACTGTTTGAGATGACGCTGCTTCCGATGAATTACTATCTGTACGGCATCGGTCTGGCGCTGCTGTCAATCCCGATTATGGAGATCAGCAAACTGTTGGGTCTGGAAAAGGAATAAGCCTGCTTGCGCTAGGCTTTCCGGGTCCGGTTTGCTTTCCTGACACAGTTTGAATATAATGAAGTGTACTGTATAGTGCACTTCATTTTGTTTGTGAGGATTCTGAACATGAGTAAGATTTGCCCGTCGATCCTTGCCGCAGACTTTGCGGTCCTTGGCGCGGAAGTGCAGGACGTTCTGAACGGCGGAGCGGACTGGATCCATTACGATGTAATGGACGGCAGTTTCGTCCCGAATATCTCGGTCGGCGTACCGGTGCTGAAGAGCATCTCAAAAGCCGTACCGGCATACTACGATGTGCATCTCATGATCGATGCACCGCATCGCTATGTGGAAGCTTTCGCGAAAGCGGGAGCGAATATGATCACCTTCCATGTGGAAGCGGAGGAGGACATCCCCGGAACGATCCGGGCGATCCATGAACTGGGCGTAAGCGCAGGCCTCGTTGTGAAACCGAAAACGCCGGCGGAGGCTGTATTCCCGTATCTGCAGGACGTGGACATGGTCCTTGTCATGACCGTGGAGCCCGGCTTCGGCGGTCAGAAGTATATGGCGGACATGTGCCCCAAGATCCGCGCCATCCGCGAAGAGGCGAAGCGGGTCGGAAGACCGGATCTCGATATTGAGGTTGACGGCGGGATCGCAGCCGACACTGTTGCATCCGCGTCGGCTGCCGGCGCGAACGTCTTTGTCGCCGGAAGCTCTGTCTTCGGCAAAGAAGACAGAAAAGAAGCTATTGAAGGGATTCGTGCAGCTGCGGACGCTGCCTTTACCGATTGATGCAGGAAACAACGACAAGAAGAACAACACTGCACCCCAGTTTCCGCCCGTTCAGGGATTATCTGGTGACGATGGTGCCGCTTGTGATCCTCGCAACCTATGTCTATGGGCTGCGTGTTCTTGTGATGCTCGCCATCGCCACTGTGACAGCTGTCCTCTGCGACCTGCTGGTCGCGCTGCTTCAGCTGCGCCATATCCGGCTCTCCGATATTTCCAGCGTGACTCTGGCATGGATCGTGACCCTGATGCTGCCGGTGGCGGCGTCCTACGGTATCGTGATCTTTGCTGTCGTCGCAACGGTCCTGCTCGGAAGCAGAGCCTTCGGCGGATATGGCAATTATCCGCTTCATCCTTCCGCTTTCGGATTTGCGCTGACAGCCATCAGTTTTCCCAATGCGGTCTTCCAGTTCTCCAAGGCATCGACCCGCGTCGGACTGAGTTGGAGTCTGGATGTGGATCTGTATCAGGCGCCCGCAGGAACGCTCCACGATGGAGGCGTCCCGCTTCTGGACCGCTCGGATCTGCTTCTGGGCAATTTTTCCGGTCCCATGGGCGAGACCTTCTGCCTGCTGATGTTTGCCGGCCTGATCCTGCTGATCGTCCACTATGCAAATACCGTGCAGGAACCGCTTTCCTATCTGGCGACCTGTGCATTCATCGCTTATTACTATCCCCGGGTCACTGCAGGCGGGTTGGAATCCGTTCTGCTGGAAATGTTCTGCACGGGGATCCCTTATGCCGCCTGCTATCTGGTGGCAGAGCCTACGGTCCGTCCCAGACACCCGTTATCCAAAGTCCTGTACGGGATCCTGACCGGCATCCTGACGATGCTCATTGCCCGTTACGGAGTTTTTGAACGGGGAGCGTGCTTCGCGGTGCTGCTGTCCGTTCCGTTCGGCTATTATCTGGACCGCTTGTTCCTCGCGAAGAAGGAGGAGAAGGAGGTGGCCGATGGCGAAGAATGAGAATACTCGTGTGCGCCGCAGAGGGCGACTCGCCAGAAATATCGGGGAATCTCAGGTCAACGACTATTTTCTTTTCAATAACGCCGTGCTGGTACAGGGTTATGCCATGGCGCCGCTGATCGGAGGCGCAGTCAACCTGCGTTATGCTATGCTTCTGACCCTCGGCGGAGTTCTGCTGATCATCCCCATCGGAATCCTTGGAGAGATCCTCACCGGCGTGGTAAAGAAACAGCACCGGCTTGTGATGTGCGTGCTTATCACGTCTCTGCTGATCATCCCGGAAATGATTCTCATGTCCAGGCTTTTCGGCGCGGACGCCATTTCCGTGGGGCTGTACCTGCCGCTGCTGTTTGTGGAGGGAATCATCACTTTCCGCGCGACGGATGAGATCCGGGAGGGCTTGCTGAACGCGTTCCGCCGCAGTCTGATGACAGCGCTGGCGTACAGCGTGGCCATCCTTGCCAGCGGCACTGTCCGTGAGATCCTTGGATCCGGGACCATTCTCGGAAAGAGTCTGCCCTTCGGTGCGGTCTGGCCGGCTGCGACCACCGCTCCGGGAGGACTGATTCTTATCGCGTTGTTTGCCGCGTTCTGGAACATGATCCGCCGGGTGATGGCTAGACTGCTGTTTACGGAGGTGGATGACAATGCGTGAGACCTTCCTAACCGATCTGCTCAATTTCTTCATGATCGCACTTGCGGCAGGTTCCGCGCAGAACCTGCTGCTGACCCGTCTTGTTGGCGGGGACCATGTCTTCCAGATGGGTTCGCCCAGACAGGAAAGGCTGTTCCTCGTATCCCAGACGATCCTGACGCTTTGCGCGTCTGCCTGTTTCTGGTATCTTGACGTCCATGTGCTGCCCGGCATCGGGATCCTGGAACGGTTCGGCCTGTCCAGCTATTATGCCAGGGCGTATCTGTGGCCGGTCATCGCCGCGGTCGTCATCGCGTTCGTCTACTATACGGCATATGTGATCGTGCGCGCGACGCACCTGTTGAAGGACGATGACTTGACAGCCAGCAGGATCCCCTTCGTGGGATTCAACAGCTTTGTCTGCGCGATCCTTTTCCGGATTGCTGCGAACGATTTCACTCTACAGCGGGCAATGGCGTTCGCGTTCGGCAGCACCATCGGATATCATCTCGCCGTCCTGCTCATCTGGGAGGGCAAAAAGAAGATGGAAGACGCGGAGGTTCCGGAAGCGTTCCAGGGGTTGCCGAGTCTGCTGCTGTATATCGCCGGGATCGCCATGGCGATCTACGCCCTTACCGGACACGGCGTTGCGACGATGATGTGATAAATTAATGCAAAAACGCCTTCCTCAGGGAAGGCGTTTTTTGTGTGAAAGAATACTTTTATCCTTTACGTTTCGGGAAAATCTCGTCCAGCAGCCAGGTCGTGTTGTTCCAGTAGGCGTCGGTCCACTGCCAGATCTCATAGTTGCAGGAGGTGGCAACGATCTCCACCAGTTTATCCTTCTGCTTTTCGGTCAGATCGTCGCAGAGTTCGTTGACGATCGTCTTCTTGTTCGACGCTTCCTGCAGATAGTGCTCTGTTGTGTAATGTTCCAGCCACTGGTACAGCAGGTTGTCCGGAGGCAGCTTGCACTGCGGCATCAGGTCCTCTCCGAAATACTTGTACATGATCCCGCACGGGAAAACGGCGCAGACCAGTCCCGCTGGGTCGCAGGTGTGGGCGATATGGGAAAGATAAGCTGTATAGCTGCGTTTGCCTTCGCCCATGATCACGGAATCCATGTCGTCTGTTGTGATACCGAGTTCTGTTGCCCAGTGATCACGGTAATCGTCAAGGGCAATCACGATGTCGTTGATGATCGTCAGTATCAGTTTCATTTGACTGAAATTGTCGCATTTGCCAAGTGCGGTCGCCCAGACTCTGGTATAGTCCAGCAGATAGGCATAATCCTGCAGATAGTAATACCGCAGCTGGTCCATCGTCATCGTTCCATTGACGATGCTTTGCATGGCGGGTGTTTCCTCGATGACCTTCGCGGTCTTGCGGAGCATGGGTTCAAGCCGGTCTTCATAGAATGCCATGTCACAGCCTCCTTTGATGTTTCTTTTTC
>JAEEGL012070098.1_pt1 | contig 11787 bp, 6 predicted proteins | sample 9134231 | NCBI WGS metagenome assembly JAEEGL01 (sample SAMN16246548, study PRJNA631951) | gut metagenome | biome: gut microbiome; feature: rumen; material: fiber-attached | host: Bos | place: Iran: Karaj | collected 2018-10 | reverse complement strand
CGAAAAGCATAGAATTAGTCCCGTAATAATAAGGTCACGAATATATACCGGTTGAATATTTTCCTTAGTATCATATATAATATTTAAAAGCGTAAGTGTAAGCAATACCATCGCCGACCCAAAAATAGCATCCTTCCACATTGCAATGCTAATCTGTCCAAAAAAGGGGGTAAATGAAAACCAACCCGTAGTAACTACACATATTACAACCGGTACATTATGGTCTGATAACCATTCTATAAGTCTTGACAATGAATATGAAACAAATAGCATCTGAAGAACTGTATAAATTGCGCACCCGAACTTCAAATCACCGTACATCAGGCCAAGTGAAATACAAACCTTAATAAACATCGTATATAGAACCGGAAAATGATTGCTCATCGGCCACACTCCCAACGCCTGTTCTATAGATGTTATAGAATCACTCAGAATAAAACCAGGGTAATACAGTACAAAATATGGAGTCCAACTTATTAACAGAACAATCATATAAAACCAAAAACTGATATGTTTGCATGTCATTCTACGCTTTGATAATGATTTATTGATTAATTTACCAATTACAGAAGGCAGACATAGGCAACACCGATATATTACTATGGAAAGAAACACTACACTCAAATAATCATACAAATCATATTGGCTGACAAAGCTGACATCCATACAGTCTGCGTAAGGATTAGTTCCTATGTTTATATGTTGTCCTAGACTATTTGCTAAAGATAAACCAACTGCAAATAATACAATCAATACTCTATGTTTCAGAGACAACTCCATACAATCAACTTTAAATACAGCAAAAAGACAAATTGCAACCAAACCAACAACCGTAGCATTACAGGGAAGGCGCAGATCATCAGAAATAAAATATGCCACCAAAATTGCAAGTACAGTTTCTATCAACCAAATCACAATTTGTTTGATCTCTTGATACTCAAGACTAGATCTACTAAATTTAAGGAATTTTTTAAAAAGAAAAAAAATAAGCACTATACAAAATGCCGGAATAGCCATTCTAACAAAACCAATCAACCAAACATACTGCGGCGGATTAATTGTCACTGATTCTATATTGCACCTTGCTCCATTTACCTCAAAAAGATCAAAGCGCAAATTTCTTACGGTTTCTGTATCTCCCAAATTGCTAAAATAGAAAAAATTATTACCATTTCTGAGTATCCCACTTTTCACTTTCCATGTGTCTGTATCAAAAATTTGGATTTTCCCACCCATATCCTGAACATCCATCGCATCAATTTCTATAGCAATTAAAGGATACTCCGTTTCTAATTCGACAGCAATCCACGGATCACTCGATATTGCTGTTATTTCTCCATCATTGTTACATGAAAAATCTTTCAAGTTGGCATTCTGAATACCATAAAACTCTTCCTGTGAATAACATACAAAAGGATTCTGATTCACAAATATCCAACCATATATACAACTTATAATAAAAATGAATAGTAAAGCAAATTGAGGTAATACGCGCATATTGGGATTAAGACCACTATATCTCTCCATACTACTATGACGCCCTTCACATTTATCTCTTGTTTATCTATGTTTTTATTCTGCTCAACAAACTATTCTTTCTGTATTTTTTCATACATACTACGCTTACCAGAAAAAGCAAACGTCTTCAATGCAACACTCAGCTCCTCATCTGTATATCCAAAGCTAAATCCGCTTGGAGAATGTCCTTCTGCATAAATACCAATAGTCCTCAGTTATGGGGTATAAAATAAACGCTAAGTTTCCTAGGCTCAGGCGGTTATTCTGCATTCTTCCTAAGTTTGTATCCCACACCAAACGCTATAAATAGCAACGTTGTTAGTGTAGCAAATTCCATTAAGGTCATTTTACTGCAATCCTCTCTGTCTTATTTTCCTTATCCTATTCATCCATATTGCGGGATGAAATCAGTCAGCAGTGTCAGAGGGCAAACCGTGATGCAAAAACTATACGTTTGTTATAATCCTTCACAAAAGCAATCTTATATTTCGTAAGTTGATATATTTATCCGTCATAAATAAACTGACAACCCATTTTCAATATGTTGAATTCAACACCTCATTAATACCACGTACTAATTTATCATTTTCTTCTGGAGTTTTTATAGCTATTCTAACATATTGACGTCCGTCCGTATTTAGTTTAGCCACCAAATTCTTAATAAGAATGTTATGATTAATTATCAACCTTCTTGTGAGTTCTTTAGCAGTCATACCGGTAGTTACCTCTGCCATAATATAATTAGCCTGTGAAGGTATTATTCTTAATCCGTTAATCTCCTTTAAAAGAGAATTCAACCTTATTCTTTCTTTTCGAAATTTCTCCAAGGCTTTCTTATAATCCTTGGTATATTTCTCTGCTATCTGCATATAGAATTCGGCAAAAGAGTTAATATTCCATATTGCCACATCCCTCTTAATTGAACTTATCAATTCAGTATCTCCTGATACAAGAATTCCCAACCTAAGTCCAGGAACCCCATACGATTTTGAAATACTTTTCATAATACATAAATGTTTATTTGAATCTATTATTTCTTGATCTATTATAGAACTGTCAATCTCATCAGAAAAATCAACAAATGATTCATCAACAATCAGTCTGATACCCTTCTCTTTAGTCCATCCAATAAGTTTTAATACATCGTTTTTATCCAAATAATTACCCGAAGGATTATCCGGATTAATCAAAATAATATTGCTTATATTCTTATCATCAAAATAGTTTATAAGATCATCTGCTGAATAACTGAATCCATCATTTTCAGGCCAAAATACTTCTAGCTTTTCTTCATCATATCTATGACCATATTCTTCAAATGTCGGTCTAACAATTCCGACACAACCCTCCATACTCGACATAACAGCCTTGATTAATTCTGCTGCTCCGTTACCTACTACTATATTTTCTTTACGTACACCAAAATTCTTTGCTGCAAGAAGTGAATTAACATCCATACCAGATGGATACTGTGTAAGTAATGTATCAAAGCTGGCTTTTATCTCATCTATCATTTTCTTGGTCGGATAAAAAGGATTCACCAGATAGCAGTAATCCATAATACACGGATATCTCCAATAACCACCATATCTCCCCATTAAAAGCTGAACTCTCTCATCTTCATCGGAGATAAACATTGATGATGCAATATCTAAATCCTGTATATCATCTATTTCATACCATAGTTGACCGTTCAGCCTTTTTGCTTTTATAACCGGCTCATCCAACATAGTAATAACTCGAAGTACCTGTTCATAATATTCATTTTCGCCAAGTGCTTTAAGATATGCATCCATAAACGGCACGTAATAAGTCTCAGAAAAATGACAACTGAACTTGTAAATATTTACCGTCTTATAATATTCATCCTTTTCTTCAAAATTAAAGCTCTTTCCGGGCACAAAACTCTCTATCTCATCATCACATAATTTAACACAAGTTCCATCCATCCAAGACTCATATTTATCTACCAGAGCCAATGTATCGCGAGTATCTTCAAGCAATAAATTTATAACTTCATCTTCGAATATTAAATCTGATTCAAATAATAACGTATCCTCCTCTATAAGATAATCTTTAGCCAATGAAAGCGAATAAATATTATTTGTCTTATCATACACCGGGTTTACAACATAGCAAACAGGCGTATGTATATTTAAAGAATCTACATATTCTATAAGCTCTTGTCCTTTATATCCAACAACTATAACAACACGCGACAAACCATACTTATCAATCTGGTGAAGCATCCTATCAATCAACGTAATTCCATTTACCTTTACCATACATTTGGTGTTATCACGAGTTAATTCCTTTAAACGCTTTCCCATTCCCGCTGCAAGAATAATCGCCTGCATAGTTTATCCCTCCCAACATATTATAATAAATAGAATAGCTTGAAATCCTCTAATGATTTAATTCCGTAATCACTGAAGTCAAATACTTCCGTGTCCCCGGAGAGTTTTAAATACCACTCTAACGTATCTTTTATATTTGGTGCAGCTACCCCCACCATATCCGCAATCTGATCAAGAATTGTAAGTCCATAAGAAAAATCTGCCTTAAAATACCTGGAAGCCAGATCCGGAATCAAACCATCACCCTCCTCTTTCATGGGGCTCTTTATCCCCTTAAACCCTAAAATGCTGGAGAGTTTTTTTGTCAACGACTGGACATCTGCACTTTCATAGTGACTTCTCAAAGATTTCACAAAACTCAGATCCACAAAATCCAATGCACTACATATGTCTTGTATTTCATCATCACAAGCTAATAGTAATTCAGATGAAGCGTCATCCCACTCCTCATAGAAATAAGGATTCCTTAAATATATCGTTCCCTTTTTGTAGTCATTAAATAAAATCTTCAGTCTTGTTGTATGCAAAATCGGATTTGATGGAGTTAATGTTATATTCAAGTAATTAGGAAGCGGTGAAGAATTCAAATCAATTAATTCTTCAATAAGAATAGAGCATTCCATAGAATATTTATTGGGAATGGCAGATATAAAGAGTTCATTTCTATATCCAACAGCTCTAACAATATGACCGTATTCAACGAGACGTGCTACACTTGGAACTCTTTGCAATCCAAATACAATAGCCCCTTTTTCAATACATTCCTTAAACGCACATTCACCACCGCCGGTTCCTGGCACTAAACATATTTTCATTCCATTTCTCACAAATGGCAATATTCTATTTGCATTCTTATTCATTAGGTAAGCTGGCATTGTTACAAAAATAACATCCGCCTCTTGAAAAGCCAACATTTCGTCATTTGTAGCATGCGCAATACTTCCTTTATGAAGTTGCTTATTATTCTCATCAATTATCACAAGTTCATTATTTATTGCATCCGGTTTAGAAGTAAACATAATTACCCTGTGTTTTTTTTCCGCACAATGAACCGCAAGTTGAGTACCTACATTTCCTGCTCCGATCACGGTTATATTCATAAAACGCTTACCTTTCTTCTATTATTTCAAACTTGTTGTCTAATCACAGTCTTTTATTTATGAGTTACTTTCTTTATTTATCTTTAGCAAGTAATCAACTGTACGAGCCCTTGCTTCACCTCTGTACATCCAAAGTTTCTCGCCAACTCTTTTTCTTCCGTCGGCATATTCTTCACTACTTATTGTATCTTCTATTACAGTCCTTATATTTTGTATATCTTCTATTCTGAGCATGCGGCCTATCTGTGGTAAAACAGTCTCTGCTTCAATAGGTTCATCCAACCATGCGGCATCATAAACAGATTTATCAAAATTAAACTCCGTATATATTAATGCACCATTAAAAACAAATACGTAATCATAAATAACTCCAGAAAAGTCAGATATCATAATATCTGCTTCCCTTAAAACAGAAAAGTTATCATTGTCATAATTCCAATGCCAAAAATCAGTTTCCGGAAACTCCTTCTCTAAATTATCAAGCATTTGTTTTTCTGATATCTTCGACTGCGGATGTGGCCTTACTATTATATTGAACCCTGTATTTTTTAAGGCTCGTAGAAAGTCATTTCCAAATCGACTAAGTATAGCATTGGAACCCCAGCTTGGCGCCAATAAAACTGTAATATTTTCCTTTTTTATTATATCTTCTGTTTTCACCGCATCAAGCCGTTCTTTCATAGTATCAAAATATGTGCATCCAACCGTATAGAATTCTTTATGTTTCAAATTACGAAGAATCTCCAATTTTCTTATGCTATTCTCCTGATAATCTGCATTCATTAATATGGAGTCGTAAAAATCAAGGCCAAACATTCTATACATTGTTAAAGAGCCTACTGAATGCGGAATATGAACATAAAAATCACATTTTTTAGATCGTTTCCATTGATATACATCAAGCCCAGGCGTAGTAGCCAAACATACACCCGCATTCATCATATTCAACTGAGCATAGGCCCTATTCCCTTCGCCAATAAAAGTACAATTTACATATTCATAGTTCTCTTCGAGAGCCGGATCGTCTTGTGAAGCAGTCCAAAAACTGCATTTTACTCTCCTCTTCTCAAATTCATCACATATTGGTTTAAAAACATTCCAATATCTTTTATGATCAGAGAAAATCACATATTCTACCCTATCAGAAGACGTTCTAACGTCTACTTTACCTCCTTTCAGTAAAAATTTTAGTTTAATTCCCCATTTTCGAAACGCAAAAGATGCTGATGTAATCAATCCTATAAGCGTAGTGAACAACATCGCTCCCGTTCCCGGATCTATATATAAAAGTAATGTATAATTATTCATACTTTTACTCCCCTCTGTAATCAGATAATGACCAATTATTCTCATCAAACATATTTCCCGGTTTTACTTCATACCAACATCCATCTTCTGTATCAAATGTATAGCCGTCATTATCGGCAATACTCCAATTATACGAATAGCACACCTGCTGACTATTTTTTTTCTTATTCATATTTATTTCTTTTCCTGTAAATGGATTTACAGGATCATCTATAAGTTTATCCAAAGCAAGAGAAGGTACGTCTGCATTTGTCATAAACTCATCAGATTCTCTGAAACTCTTTTCGTCAAAATCCTTTACCATTAGTAACGGATTAAATCCTTGTACATCTAAATCATTACTAAACATCATGTCTTCAAACTGTGCAATTTCACGACCATGATCTGCTACAATGATTATTCTTGTATTATCCCAACACTCATTATCTCTAATGTAATCAAACCATTTCCCAAGAGCCATTAACGCTACAACATTTACTTGATAATGAGAAATCTTGTATTCACCTTCTAATTTTAAACCATCAAACATATCTTTTTTGTCTTGGTAATACTCATTCAATTCCAAAACGTCTGGTGCCTTATCTGCATTATATGAATATTCAGGTACACTAAGCAATACAGGCTCATGCGTTGTATTATTGCATAGTTGCAAAAAATTATTACTATTATCGTCGCTAATTAAAGTAATATCAGATAAACTCAACAATGTTGTGTATGGATCCAAAAATGTATAGTCTGTGTTATCATTATTGATTGAAAAATGAGATAAATATTCTCCTTTACAATATATTGAGTTCTGTAGAACAACCGGACATACCCTCATTAACGAATAAAAGAAAAAAGACTCTCTCTGCTTATTACCAAAATAATCAGAAAACATAGAAGCATAGTTATCATTGTAAACTCCATTAGTAATATAAGCATCTACATCATATCCATCATAAATTGACAGATCCGGCGACTCTTTATATCCAGCATATGGTGGATCGCATACAGTAACATTATATCCGTTTTCAGAAAAAAGAGTCGGCAAAACAAGCAGTGCCTCATCATGCTTATCTTTAAGTGTTTCAGTTATTCTTTTATTCATCTCAAACGGAGTATATTCATATCCGCCATACAAACCTGGAACACCAAAATTCGTAAACAGTCCATGACTAAGAGTATTAGGATACCATATAAATCCATCAAACGAACTCTTTAGCTCTGGTTTTTCACGAAAAATATATGGGATATATCCATCAACCGCCCTGTCCAACATAAAAACAACAACATTTTTTCCGTTCTTACTTAGCTTAAGTATTTTTTCATTTTTCTTAGCAATAGCCATTCTACTATCAGTATACTCATTAATTTGGGTTCTTATAGAAAAAGACATTATCACACAAAAAACTATTGCTGATATGGCAAGAATTCTAAAAAAATATAAAACAAAGCTATCAAAATAAAGTAAAAACAAATACATAATTATTGCTATTAAAACGAATAAAACTATATTGATTGTTTTAGTTTTTAACGAATATTCATATTGTTCTTCATAAACTAATAATGGCGACATCACTCCAAAGCCATTTCCCCAAATCATATAATCAGCTATACCTGAAACAGCTATTTGCATCATAAAAAATACAATTACAAATCTACCTTTTTTTGAAGCAAGCCAAAAGAAAACACTACCCCAGATGATAAACCATCCTGCATAGAGCAAAAAATTATTTACTACAATAGTAATAGGAGTAGAAGCTTGAGATATAAATTCAGCAGAAGATGCCTCAATAATGTTTATTGGAATCAATGCCCCTATAAAAACACTAAGAAAAATTGCCGCCACCAAATAAACTCTATATATAACCGCATTATTATCACATTCCTTTTGTGTCGCATCAGTTTTATACTCTTTGGCAAAAAACTTCATAATTAAATTCTTCACGACAGAGTAAACCTGATTTATTGTCCAATACAGAACCAATCCAGCAGGACTATCATACAAAAGTATCAAAAAAATAACTGCAAGTCCAAATACCTGAATCCTATCCTTAACACTTGTATTTCTTGTATAAATAATTCCCGATATTAGATTTATCGTTGTCATAAGAATCGGAAGAATATTGATAGTTAGCCCTCCAACACTAGCTATAGCGTCAGGCTCACCCAGGTTAGATATAAATAAAAAACTTTCTCCCTCCAATATCGGAAGATTCGACAAATATCTATATGCTGCAATAAAAAAAGGAATTTGTAGAAGTAATGAAATTGAGCTCCTCAGAGAATACCATGACTTATAGTTCTGCTCTCTATAATATGCTGAAAGCATCATAAATCGCTCTTCACCTTTAAATGTCCTTTTTATATGCGTAACCCAATATGACATTTCTTCTTGCTTTTTTCGTTCCTCTTCCTGTATTGCATCAGCACGCTTATACAACGGCAAAACAAGCGTTTGTATAACTATGCTTACTGCAATAATTGCTATACCAATATTCGCAAAAACAGAATACATGATACAAAAAGAAATCTGAACTACATATTCTATTGGCGCTATCAATAAGCAATCCAATATACCCTTTATACTCGTAATTGACATAATAAATCTCCAAATTCAACAACCTACAATTCTTACGGTTTCTGTATCTCTATATTTCTAAAACAGTAAAAATTATTACCATCTCTGAGTATCCCACCTTTCACTTTCCACGTGTCTGTATTAAAAATTTGGATTCTCCCCCCCCAAAAAAAATCCTGAACATTCATAGCATCAATTTCTATAGTAATTAAAGGATACTCTGTTTCTAAATCAACAGTAATCCACGGATCACTTGATATTGCTATTATTTCTCCATCATTATTACGTGAAAAATCTTTCAAGTTGGCATTTTGCATACCATAAGACGCTTCCTGTGTATAACGTACAAAAGGGGGTTATTCACAAATATCCAACCATATATACAACTTATAATAAAAAAGAACAGTAAAGCAAATTGGAGTAATATATGCATATTGGCATTAAGACCTCTATATCTCTTCATACTACTATGACACCCTTCACATTTATCTCTTGTTCATCTATTTTTTGTGCTGCTCGACAAACTATTCATTAGCTTTTTCTTGCTGATGTATCAATTCCACCAGTTCTTCTATACGTCTGTCTTTCTCCTTAATTATTAATTCACATTCGTGATACTTAACCTCCAGCCAGTCCTTACCAGATTGAAGTTCATCCGTCCACACCTTTAATTTCTCGTATTCCTCCTTTAATCTTGTTGCACATTTCGATGGTTCCCACCATTGGTCAAACGGTAGCAAAAAAAAAGGGCGCATCCCACTGGGCAGACTTTGCTCTTCACGGTTTTCCTTTATTCTTTTCTGTATTTTTTCATACATACTACGCTTACCAGAAAAAGCGAAAGTATTCAATGCAATACTCAGCTCCTCATCTGTATATTCAAGGCTAAAATCACTTGGAGAATGACCTTCTGCATAAATACCAATAGCTGTTCTTAAACACTTCTCACACTTTAAACAATTAGTTCCACTAACAGATAGGTAGCATACTCTTAATGGCAGAAGAAACCCCATTTCATTACAATAATCGATTATAGCCTTTATTTTTGCTTGTCGGTCAGCTTCAAAACCACTATGAACAACAGCACAGCCTGCAATTTTTATTTTATTATCTATTGTAGGTGATGATGCACAAGTATAATTGTCTTCTGCCGTAAATGTCGAAGCAAAATATATGTATTTATATGCATGACTATAAACTAATGGGGCTGCAATTGTCAACATACCGATAGAGTGTTGAAATCCATGCCAAAAATTTTCTCTGTAGTTTTCATAGATATAAGCATCCAATACCCCCTGTGATACATATGTATGTAGATTTGATCTAGCAAAAAGAATATTCTCAACCCCTACTGTTTTACCCACTATATCTGTTACTTTAACCGCTTCTTTCCATGCAGCGTAGTTTTCTTGATGAATATCTGCCCCATGTATCTGAAACAGATCCGGACACCTCCCATACCGTGAGTTCTCTATCAGAGAATAAACACTATCTACTCCACCACTAAAGAATAAAAGCGAATTCTCGGCTTTCTTATCAATAACAAGTTTTTCTATTCTTTCAGCCTTAACATGAACGTTTAGTTCTATACATCCTGAATACATTTCCTTATAGGCTTTGACCACCTCTGGAATTGCATTATAAAAATCATTTTCTATAGAACTCACTCTGATTTCCGTGTTAAAAAGCATCCCCAATGCAATCATATTACCCAAAAAGGGGATTACTAAAACAGAGTCCGGAACATCCGTTATGTCAAAGTCATATTCTACCCATAACTCTTCAAGCGATTCTAAATATTTAGTAATTCTACCCTCCACCAAATAATGATAATAAACATAACATTCGTTCTTTTCTATATATTTCAAAGTTATCACACTATCAAAGGCCATACTTATCCTCCAGTCATAAACCCCAAATAATTTCAGTTTACCCATGAAGATATTTCGCTTCTCTTAAGAATAGCATCAATGAACTCATTAAAGTCTAATTCTTATGCAGCAGTTTATATCCTTTCTTAATAACCTGAATTATACTATACGGTATTCGCATAAAGAAATTTCCAAACCTATATGAATAACTGTTTTCCAATGCACTTATTCTTGTCCTCATCCAATCTACGTCCCCGATAGCATTTATTCTTGTTTCACTGGCTTTCCATTGTTCATTAAGCCACGTTTCGCAGGCATTTTCCTGCATTTCTATTGTGATCATGTCATCCGCAATAAAACCTAATTGTGAGAGTGTTTCAGCCATTTTCTTACGTTTTTCCTTAAGTACAGGATCAGACATCAACCATTCGAATTCGCTTTCCATATTTTTTATCATAGTACCAATGGAAAAAGACTCTTCAATTCTTTTTCTACCAGCTATAGACATCCTTTCACGCAGCTTATTGTCGCAAAGAATTTTTAATAATGCATCTGTATATGCATCAATTTCCTTTTGTGAGAATTCTGACTTCCCGAAATCCTCAGACTCAGAATCCATACATGGTATCAACGCACCTACTGATGCATCTACCAAATCACATTGACCGCCAACATCAGCCGATACTACAGGTACACCCATTGCCAGTGACTCGTATGCTGTAAGGGATAATCCTTCTTTCAAACTACATATAAGGGTAACGGCACTGTCTTTGTAATACAGCCTCGGATCATCAGTATCACCCGCAAAATAAACAACATCTGTCAACCCCATGTCTTTACATGACTGTTTAAGCTCTTCCTCCAAAGGTCCATTTCCCACAACCACAAAAGCAGCTTTTTCATATTTTTTGTTTAACGCCTTTGCAATTTCCAACATTAAGAAAGGTCTTTTCTGAGCATGAAGGCGACAAATGAACAGGACTATTGGACGATCTGTTGATATGCCAAGGAACTTGTATATTGCCCTTTCAGGCACATGTTTTTCATTAAAACGCTCCGAATCTACACCT
>JAEEGL011899830.1_pt1 | contig 11787 bp, 6 predicted proteins | sample 9134231 | NCBI WGS metagenome assembly JAEEGL01 (sample SAMN16246548, study PRJNA631951) | gut metagenome | biome: gut microbiome; feature: rumen; material: fiber-attached | host: Bos | place: Iran: Karaj | collected 2018-10 | reverse complement strand
AGAGATGTTTCTCTTTTTTTTATGCCCTCCACAGGACTACGTCCCGTTAGCTCACTTATTTTATTTGACAATAAGGTGTTCGCTGGCCTTCGGCTCCGGGCACCAAAGAGATTTTGCAAGTAACTCAAAATTAGTGAAAATGCAAAATCTTTTTTCTTTTAAGTCCCAATTTTGGCCATAATTTGGTCATATTTTCAAAATAGAAACGCGATGTATGGGTCAGATTATAGTTCAAAAACTTGAAAAAAATATTTCTAATTCAAAATAAAGTTGTATTTTTGCAAACGAAAAATGCGTATTTACGCAAAAAAAGTTTGTAATATGGAAATTGTAAGAGACCTATATTTAAAGAAACTGATTGACAGTAAGCATAATGGAATGATAAAAGTGGTTACTGGTCTTCGTCGTAGTGGTAAGTCTTATTTACTGTTCAAGTTGTTTTACAATCACCTCGTTGACAATGGTATAGATAAAAATCATATCGTCAAAGTCGACCTTGAAGACAGAAGGAACAAAGCATTGCGCAACCCAGACGCCTTGCTTGCTCACATAGACGGCAAGATGACAGACAATCAAATGTATTACATTTTGCTTGATGAGATTCAGCTGGTCAATGATTTTGAGGATGTACTCAACAGCTATTTGAAAATCGAGAATGCCGATGTGTATGTTACTGGCAGCAATTCCCGCTTCTTGGCCTCGGATGTAATTACCGAATTTAGAGGTAGAGGGGACGAGATACGTGTGGCGCCACTCAGTTTCGGGGAGTTTATGTCCATTTATGAAGGGAGTAGGGAGAATGCCTTGGAGGAATATATGACTTTCGGCGGGTTGCCGGCCATCCCTTCAATGCCCACTGCCGAAAAGAAAACTAGCTATCTCAAGAATCTTTTTGAAAAAACCTATTTATCCGATATTAAAGAGCGTTATAGGATTAACAACGACTCCGATTTGGAAGAGCTTATAAACGTGGTAGCCTCTTCTATTGGAGGCCTTACAAATCCAACAAAATTGGAAAACACCTTCCGCTCTGTAAAGAAAAGTGATATCACACATGTCACAATAAAAAAATACATAGACATTCTCCAAGACACCTATTTGATAAACAAAGCTGTGCGCTATGACATTAAGGGTAGAAGATACATAGATACTCCTTCCAAATACTATTTTACTGATATCGGACTGCGTAATGCCCGCCTCGACTTTCGTCAAAACGAGGTTACACATGCTATGGAAAACATAGTGTATAATGAACTTTGTGTGCGAGGATTTAATGTGGACGTGGGGATGATAAATTATAACAGCAAAGACGCTCAAGGAAAAAGCGTCCGAAGTCAGTTGGAAGTTGATTTTGTCTGCAACCGTGGCAGCCAAAGGTATTACATCCAGTCAGCATGGCGTCTTTCTAACGAAGATAAAAGAGAGCAAGAGACAAGATCACTTAGACAAATCAAAGATAACTTTAAAAAGTTTGTCATTACCGACGACCCAATTAGGCGTTACCGCGATGAAAATGGAGTGATATATATGAATATATATGAATTTTTGTTGGAAGAAAAGAGTTTGGAGATTGAGTAATAGTCTATGTATCAAGGTAAAAATGAAATCTGTCGCAACCTTAGTTTGACGAATAATTATGATGATGTAGATTTAACTAATGAAGGAGGCAACTAATGAAAAGAATTCTACATAATAGTGATCTAGGGTTCTATACTCAAACTTTTTTCAGAATACATTTATACAAGAATGTAACATTTAACCACATGAGTGAAGAGGATTATGCTGTTTTGGCTCATGAATATATCCATTTTCTGCAAGATATTTCTACGACATATGGTGCTTTTATGGCATATTCCTCTTCCGAGTATATGAGGTCTGTGGCATCAGCCATTCGTAACAGTGAGGACGGAATTATTGATGTCCCGTTCACACCTGAAATTGATTCTAGTAATGTATATGCAAATTTTCATTTATTGGAATATACATATGGGAATAGTGATGAGATTAAAACAATAAAAGAAATAGTTGAGTTAAGAAATTGCAATGAACAGTTAGAATCAACAGACCTAGAGTCCATTCCATATGTTGAGATGGATATAATCGACGATAGTAACTGCGTCAAAACTATTTATTTTGGGGCAGGTGCAATAATGGAGAGTATGGCATTCATGATGGAAGATTACATTGCTCCAGTAAAAAACAGCGCACCCGATTATCCATATCATAGTGCAGAATTTATTACTCGTTTTTTATATCCTGAAATTGCATCAGATACTTTGAATATAATAGCACTGTGCGATGTATCGTTACTCACAAGCGCACCAGGTCACACATTTGTTAGTTATCTTATCCAATTTAATGAAGACAAATGGCTTCCACAAGATCCTTCTGATGTTTATGGGAAAGTATTGGATGGAGGTTATCAAATCAGCGGGAGCCTTTCTGGTAGCCAGACGTTTAAAGAAGAAATGAACAGAATGTGTTTGTTGGCAATTGATTCCCTTTATACATATTTCAATTCGTCAATGCCAAGATTTAGAAAGTGGATTGATGAGACTTATAAACGTGGATTTTCACTGAGAGTAGGGAAACGAGATTTCATGATAGACATTGCAAAAAATGGTGATATTCGGAAGAATCCAATATTAAAAAAACTGATAAATAACTTTTTGGGCACCCCCATAATGACAAACCCTAGGTCTGAAGGGACTTTAAAATCTCCCAATGTGTCATTCGATAGTGACTTTTATTTTTTCCCTGCGGTTGGTGAAATATTTAAATTATTTAGAAATGGGCGTTGCGATTGTGGGTTACAGGACATATGTCTCAAATTAGATGGCCCTGTTTGTGAAAAGTGTATTACGGCTCCTTGGTCTCATGGTATTGATATGACACACCCTTGTCTTTATCGACTATTATGGCACAGTTGGGCATTTGACAGATGTCACCCACATTTAACAATTAGCCATTGAAATAAAATTTGCCCTGGGGCTCACCTAAATGATACTACCCAATCACCTACCTATTCAAAAGAGTCCATCAACAGCAGCACTTGCCACACTGTCGGCATATTCATCCAACGACAACTTCACATACTTGTAAAACATTGTTTCGGTCTTATGACCACTCACACTCATCATCTGTGGCACAGTGAACTTTTGTGAAAGATCTGAATTCTTTATTAAAAACGAAGCATTTTAGTCTATTAAGGGGCTAAAATAATTGATTTTTAGAGCTTTTCGTCAACAAAAATCGCTCGTTAACCCGTTGGTTTTCGCTTATTTATAGATTGAACATTATGCTGAAAAGCGTTGGTATTGAAAAAATTGCGTATATTTGCAATTTAAAAAAATTAAAACTAAATGGCTGATATATTCCAATCATTCTGCAGTTTTATAAAGCAGGAGTTCTTCTCAACAGATGCAATTGGCGAGGAAATTTCTTTTGCTGTGGACAAATATACGATTCAGAAGTTTTGCATTGGAAACAACACATCCGAAGTGGAATTAATAAACTCAGTAAGAAAGGAATATGGGAAATATAGACACACGCAGGAACAGATATTGGGTTTGTTGGCCATTCAGTTATATGCAGCTTCGTTAAGAAAAGAGGAATATTTGTATTCGTCCCGCAACTATACGATACGCTTACGTGAATTGTTAAACTGGGACGATAATGACTGGAAAAAATGGATGTACGCTCGTCAAGATGAATACTGGGAGACTTTCTATAACTGGTGTACGGAACAAGGTTTTTATATCAAAAAATGTATGCCATTTGATGGCCCTGGCAGATTTGTACAATATCCGATAGAACATTCAAAAACGGTTTTTACAGAGGAGGATTTGTTATACATCTCCAATTGTTTTGTTGAGAATCATCTTTTCCCGGGAGAAGATATATCCTATAGTGAGTTTAATCGCATTATAGGACACTATGACATAGAGAAGACGATAAAAAATCCAGAAGTTAAACACGCATTAAGGGTTCTTGAGTATTCCCACTGTAAAGATGATTATTTAAGGCAGGTGTATAATTTCTTCCTTCGATGGGACGGAAAATCCAAAGAAAAGCTTACCCAGAAAACAATCTCTACTTCTAATGAATCAATTGCTTTTCAACTCTATATGACAGAGGATTTGAAGACACTAGAATTACGGACAATGGACATGGTTCTACAAGAGCCCAAATTATGCATTGATAACTTGTCATACAATACAATAAAAAGCAGATATAGTTTCAGACGTAAAAACAAATCCGTCATTATCTTCAAGAGAGATGATATATATGACAATTATTGGCAAGAGACAAGGTTTTTAGAGCCAGGAAGTGTTGGCCGTGCAATAGTCTTTAGAGAACAATCTTCAAGATATTTCCCCCAAAAAACCATTCTGAAAAGTACAAACTCCATAACCATTATTGAGATAAGTAAAGAAAACGATCCTTTTGATTGTTATTCGGAAGAAAAGCCGTTCTCGATTATAGGAGGGCTTAAAATTGGGAGAGACAAGTATCTGTTAGGAGCAGGTCCAACAATTAGAGTCTCAAAAAATATTCCTTTTTGGATCAATGGAGAAAGACACGAAGGTATAGGTGATTACCAAATAATTCAACATGGGAGAAATATAGTAAAATTTAGAGACTATAAGTCCATTGAGATTAATATAGTTGCCCATACAGATCAACGGCATATTTGGAGAGACAATTACACTAAATGGATTCTTAATAGGGGAAAAGCATTATGGGAACCATCAAAAAAAGAAGGCAGAGTAGTTGGTTTGGATTTCTCTGATTTGATTCCGGCTGAAGACACAAACAAAGGCGTATTAACGCGTTGGGCAAGGTATCATCTGTTGAGAGAAAGAAAAAGTAAAGAACATAACATTGCAATAAAACAGTTAATCAACAACCTATATGAATAATCATTTTGAAATAGAGAATCATAGACTTGTTGGATATGTGGATTTTCTGCCTGGGAAACAGTCTGGGAAATATAATGCATCAATTGTAGTCTTGGGATTTATTGATGAGCAATTTGTCATTCATAAATTTGCAACAAGTGAGGCAAAAAAACTCTTTCCGCCCAAAGGGACTGTTTTTGCTCCAAATTTTGACAGGAACTACAAACCGCAAAGCGGTCTTTTTGTTTCTTTTTATCCGCAATTAGCATTTGACTCAAGTGGGGATAAAGATAAATATATTATTTACTACGAGGAGTGCATAGATGTTGTCGGTAAACGGTTATTAGTAATACCGCAATTCCTTACAGACGATGGGGGTGACAATTACTTAATCCTTGACAATAATGGTATTATTTCATCAAAAGAAGAACTATTTGTAAAATCGGGAACAAGGATATATCACTATAAACCAGGCAAAACAATTCACAGACTTTTACCTTGGTGGCATGAGTCAAATGTTGACACCCTATCATACAATGGACGTTCTATCGTGATAAACAATGGAGGCAATCACCCCTACGATGGTCAGATTGACTTGACTACCGACGAACAATTAATTACGTGGTTCTTCGACAAGGTACTTGCACCAAAGTGGGATGAAATATGGGAAGGAGGAAAATTTCAAGATATCAGTTCAGCGCTTCGAGAAGTGTTTGCAGGAAGTAACCTGCCATCCTCAATTATTGAAAGTAGAATTTCTCGACTAATAACACTTTCACAAACCTTCAATTTGGAATCGGGTAAAGTTAAACTAATAGCGAATTCCCCGTGGTTACGGAAATCTATTGAAAAAACAATCAATGAGAACAAGGCATCATTTTTCAGGGAGTATGCATCAGAAATGAGTGCTGAAATAGATGAGTTGGAAAAGAAACACAGGGAAGAAATCGAACAGAGGAGAGAACAGTTACAAAGAGAGTATAATCGGTTAAGTGCTGAACACAAAGAAAAAATAATAAAACTGGAGCAAAAGCATGCTGAATATGAGGCAGGGATAAAAGATGCATTATCGGAATTGGAATCCTTACAAAAAGAATTATTGTTGAAACAATCCGAGACAGAACGAATCGATGCTCTACTTAAAGATGCGATAGAAAGAAAAGAGGCCATTGTTAAGGATTTTGCTGTGGTTAGGGATGTTCTTGGAATAAATACCTTGCGAACTGAGACTTCTATAAGATGCACAACTTCTGAAAAAAGTACAGTAGAGAGTATGGATCTTACTAATGTTGCAATGCCAAAATACAAAGCATTTAACAAAGCCATCGACAATAATCTTAAGCATAACAACATCAAAGGTGTTAAGCCTTCTGTAATCACAGGGCTGCTTGCCAATTATAATGTGTTATTAGTTCCGCACTCATTGCTTATAAACATAATCCTCTATGCCACTGGAAAGTGTCAGTATATAATAGAACCTGTGGAGGTTAGTTGGAAGACTTTTGATGATTTATGGCAAAATGGATTGTCGGAAATTGTATCAATGTCATTTGAATCTCCTGACATGATGCATTATCTTATTCTTCAAAATATAAATATGTCATATCTTCCCACCTATATGCAACCTCTCATTAATATGGAAAATGGGCTTTCTTGTTTCTTTCCACACACTCAAATTCCATTCCCACGTAATTTAAAAGTGCTATGTACCATCACAGATGAAGAGGTTATACCGTTGAGCAAACAATGCCTTTCGCGTATTGGGTGCATTGACAAAAACAGCATAGAGGAAACGGGGAATAAATCCAGTCCATTTATGGATGAGATTTATGGATACCTCACACCATCACAGCTTCATGACGCATCTGCAACAGAAGATTTTCCTGTTGAAAACAGTTATCTAACATATCTTGATGAGTAGCGACGACAATATATTCAGATTACAACAATTGCTGTATCAGTATATTGATAGTTTCGAATACCGAAGTTTGCAATCAATATATGATGCTTGTAACAACTTATTGCCAGACCAAGAAAAAAACAGCAGTGCGGCATGGACTTTATTCTATCCTCTATTATATTCAGGAGTCATTGATTTTATTGGAAAAAATAGATATGCAATAACAGAACCAGTTATATTATTCAACAATAAAAAATACTACTACATCAATTGCAAACCTTCATCCAATTATTCTCCCACTCCATTTGTTGGAATTGTTCGTTCTGATGTATTTGACAAGACTTTAGGACTCTCCCTCCAAAGGATGGATGCCAATCGAATACTTAAGACTCTTCCTTCCATTAAAACCATTGTGGATACTTTCACTAATGTATATTCTGATGAAAAATTTGTTTTTTTTGAATCTTCATGGAATAAAGGACTTGCCACACTCAATGACGGTTTCGCTCGTTTTTTTATAATTCCAGAAATGCTGACAATTAAACGTGTCCCAAATAGAGAAACCAATCCGGAAGCTTCTTTTCGGCTTCCCTATTGCTATAGTTGTGCAATGAACAATGAAAATAATGGCATTTATTTTCATTCAAGAAAGATATTACTGATGAGGAAATTTGCGATGCCAATTATGATTTATCGTGTTTTGCTATTAAACTCTTTGGCAAACAATCAATATCCTGTCAATAAGAGTGAGTATGTGATTTTCAATAATGTTTCAAATAGAATGGCATCAGAAATAAATAGAATTTTTAACGATTCAATTAACTATGAATAATCCTGTCAAGATATACAATAGTCTGTACGATACCTATATTAAGTATATTAACAGCGGTCTCCCATTCTTTCGCGATGAATATAACGAAGAAAGGAATGATTTATTAAAAGAAACTGGGACAATAAGTCAACCTCCAATTATTGAACTTGTACCCAAATATCAAGAAAAGGCTTCGCTGGAAGATTTTTGTAAAATCGAGAATGTCTCTTTGGAGATTAATGATTTTGTAAAGTCCGGCCTGTTTGGAAGTTCAGCACCAGACAGGCGATTATACAATCACCAATATGATTCTTTACGAGAAGCATTTGTAAATAGAAAAAATATTGTAGTTACGACAGGTACGGGATCTGGCAAAACAGAATGCTTCCTACTGCCTATTTTTGCAGACCTAATAAGAGAGTCAGCTGAGTGGGGATGTAATCGAGACAGAGCAATGAGGGCAATGATTTTGTACCCATTGAATGCGTTGGCAGAAGACCAAATGATTCGACTTCGCAAAGCGTTAAATAGTAGAACCGATGAGTCCAATGGCGCTCTCGATTGGTTAGATAAATATCGCTCTGGTCACAGATTCTACTTTGGACGATATACCGGGTCAACGCCTGTTAGTGGAACAAAAGAGAAAGCTGCTGACAAGCTTCGTGAGGAGAAGAGACAACTAAGTATTGAATGGCAAGCGGCAATAAATGCAGCAAAAGGAACTGGGCATACGGATTTACTCTATCACGTTCCTAATATGGAGAAAGATTCCGCAGAAATGTGGGATAGGTTCTCTATGCAGATGACTCCACCTGATATTTTAATTACCAACTACAGTATGCTTAACATTATGTTGATGCGAGAGACGGAAAATAACATCTTCGAATCAACAAAGAAATGGCTTCAACAGGATCATTCGAATGTTTTTCATCTGGTAATAGATGAACTACACACATATCGTGGCACCGCAGGTACTGAGGTTGCATATTTACTAAGGCAATTGTTAGACCGATTGGGGCTTACTCCTGATTCTCCCCAAGTGCAATTTTTGGCATCCAGTGCATCTCTTGAACAGAACCAACAGACGATTGACTATCTGTCAGAGTTTTTCGGAATTAGTAATACTGATTTCCCAAAACGTTTTTCAATACTTTCATCCCCTCGAGTCGACCCTCAACCAATCCCTTCAAATAATATTCCTATAGAAGAACTAACAACTTACATCAATTCGGAGAAAGACGAAATTGAAAAAGATCGTAAACTACTTAAGGATTTAGGGTGTGACAGTTTCTTTGATTTGACCAAGCAGTACTGTATCCTTGATTGGCTTAAATATGCATTAACTTCAAACAACGGAATGGTTGCCAAGGATATTGAAAAAATATCCGAAGTGCTTAATGTAACTGAGTCTGTAGTTGCTGCGATGATTAAGGTTTTATGCAAGAGTAAGGATATGTCAGGCTCATATGTTGCACCATTACGAGTGCATTTTTTCTTTCGAAATGTGAGTGGATTATGGGCTTGTACAGACCCTCATTGTACAGAAATACACAAACACAATTTTGAGGGGAGAACTATTGGCCGAATGTATAAACGCCCGAGAAGTTTCTGTGATTGTGGGAAAAAAATACTAGAATTGTTAGTGTGTGAAAATTGTGGTGAGGTTTTTATGGGTGGATACAAGACAATAAGTGGCGACAGAATGTTTCTTCGTTCAGAGAGTTCCTCTGATGAGCAACAAGAGAAATATTGCGTTATATGGAAAAGAGAGTCAAAAGAACAGCCTCGTCCAGATGACTGGGAAGGGGTGGACTTTAACAATGTGACAGGTGAATATAAACAAAACAGGGATGGGGAATACTTTTTGTATGAGAACTCCCCAGAAGAAGGTACAGACCTACCATCTACTTGTCCTAATTGTGAGATGTCTTATAGTAGAAGTGCAACATCAATCACACCTATTAGAAAGCATGGCGCTGGTTTGCAGAAAATCAATCAGATCCTTGAAGATGCACTAATAAGAGCAATGCGTGCGGAACATGAATCCCATACACACATCGTTCTCTTTTCTGACAGCAGACAGTCTGCTGCAAAATTATCTGCCGGCATTGAGTTAGATCATTTCCGTGATATACTAAGATGGTCTATACTCAATGCTTTAAACAAGACTGATGATGATTTGCTCTTTCTAAGAGGCTTGCGTAACAAAAAAGAGAGAACCTCTGAAGAAATCACCAGATGGAAAGACTTGAGAAAAAAAGAAAAATTCAGAAGGATTATAGATCTTCTTCAAGACGAAAAAGATGGTTACTGTACAAGTGATGATCTCGAAGAATTGAATGCCCTATTGTCCGAGGAAACAGGTATAAAATTAGACAACATCGAGAATGATGTCTTTTATCAGATATTAACAACTGGTACGAATCCAGCAGGCCCCAAACCATCTTGTAGCCTAGATGGTCATTGGTATGATCTATATGATTTTGCTACTTTTTTGAAGAAAAACGATTTAAGTGACACAAAAGAAAATTATGAAGAAAAAATACGGAAACAGAATAAAATAGAACAACTATCAAGCATTTTCGGCAATAGAAAGCGCTCGTTTGAGGAACTAAAACTGGGGTACTTTGCTCCATCTTCTAATATTGAAAACAAGGAATGGAAAGAGTTGGCATGTATTGCCATTAGAATATTGGGCGAAAAAAAGATAATCAAAGGCATTGCATCTAAATATCCTTTTAGAGACGGATTCCCTTTTAAAGTCCGACAAGTAATAGGTGCTACATATAAAATAAAACCGTTGAGTAATGAAGCTACTGAAAAAGTTGACGTATTAAAACAACTATTAAGGGATAGGGGAATCATTAGTAAGGATGTCGTTGAACTAACTGGAGAGGGCATATCCTTTGTTCGAGCAAACATCGGAGATAAATATTGGGTATGCCCACGTTGCAAAACAAGTCATTTGCACAATAGTAATGGCATTTGTGTTAATTGCCTACATGCACTTGAAGAAAAAGTTATTACAGAAGACGATAAACAGGGTACGAAAGATTATTATTTGAGTCTGCTTAATAATACAGAAAGTGCATTTAGATTAAGGTGCGAAGAAATGACGGGGCAAACATCAAAATCAGATTCAAGAAGAAGACAACGCCTTTTCCAAGATATTTTTTTGGAATCTGAGAATCCGTTGGTGAATGGCATTGATTTGTTGAGTGTAACCACAACCATGGAGGCTGGCGTTGATATCGGCTCATTGTCCGCTGTAATGATGGGGAATGTCCCGCCTCAAAGATTCAATTATCAACAAAGAGTTGGTCGTGCTGGCCGAAGAGGTAATCCATTGTCCATAGCTTTGACCGTGGCTCGAAATACCAGTCACGACATTACTAATTTTTTCGAATATGAGAGGATGGTGTCCGTTCCCCCAAAGGACCCTTATCTCGAAGTAAGAACGAAAGAAATAGCAGAAAGAATGGTTGTGAAAGAGGTTCTTTATAGATCATTGAGGAACAACGATAATGGTGAATGTGTACACGGGAACTTTGGAACAACTGCGGATTGGAAGGACAACAAGAGAGTGGTAGGTCAATGGATCATGGATAATCAGAATGTGTTATCCCATATCATTGATATTGTATCAACAGGAACAAAAATTTCTGTGGAAGACAAACGGGAGATATTGAATCATATAAACAATAATCTTGTTAACAGGATTACTGAAGTGGTTAATAGCAACAACTTTACCCAATCATTTTTAAGCGAAAGGTTGGCTAATGCTGGATTGTTACCAATGTTTGGGTACCCAACCAGGGTAAGAAATCTATATTTATCAGAACCAAAAAAATTACCATGGGAGGATGTTGTTGATAGGGATATTGATATGGCCATTAATTCGTTTGCTCCTGGACATGAGATTGTGAAAGATAAGAAGATCTATAAATCGGTTGGAGCCGTTGAATATGAGTATAACAAAAGTCACATTCCTGTCGCAAAAAAGAACTCGTTGAACCCATATCCACAATCATTATTTAGGTGTTTTTCATGCGGCTATTCAACAATCAGTGGCAATACGATCCATAATTGTCCTGTTTGTAACAATGAGATGGCAAAAATATTGGTGTGTTCTCCATTGGGTTTCTGTGTGGATTATAATAAAACTCCTGAGGATT
>JAEEGL011328999.1_pt1 | contig 11787 bp, 11 predicted proteins | sample 9134231 | NCBI WGS metagenome assembly JAEEGL01 (sample SAMN16246548, study PRJNA631951) | gut metagenome | biome: gut microbiome; feature: rumen; material: fiber-attached | host: Bos | place: Iran: Karaj | collected 2018-10 | reverse complement strand
TAACAAATTTATCATAACTAGTATGAACAACATCCCATATAGCTTTAATTTCAGAAGCAATTTTATCCACATATTCCTGTGGACTAACACCAGCTTCTTTTGCTTTTAATTCAATTTTTTCACCATGCTCATCTGTACCAGTTTGAAAGTAAACATCGTATCCTTGCAAACGCTTAAATCTTGCAATCGAATCTGCAAGAACAATCTCATAAGTATTTCCAATATGAGGTTTGCCTGAAGTATAAGCAATTGCTGTAGATATATAATATTTTTTCTTTTCTTTTTCCATTATAATCCCTCCAAAAAAAAGATTATTACAAATGTAAGGACGTGCTAGCACGCGGTACCACCTTACTTTGTAATAATCATATTACACACTTAAATAGTTAACGCCTATCTACGCCTATATCTACATATCGATATAGAAGTTCAGAAGCCATACTGTTTTTATTCTATTTATACTCATTTCCACCCGCAGAGCTCTCTATAATAAATAATTCGAATAAAACGCTCTTCATCAAAACATTTCAAACATGCACATAATATAGCACAAATATTTTTAATAATCAAGAATCTATTTCATTTAATAATCTTGAATTATTTAAAGTATATAAATACCTATCTCCTGCTTCTTTTATTCCATTAATCAAAGTAATATCTTTAACCATTACTTTAATATCATAATTCTCTAATAATTGTCTTTGATAATTACCTTTTATAAACTTAGACATTTCATCAATTACTTTTTTCTTAATATCATCCTCTACATTATTATTAAATACAACATCTATTTTATCTAATATACATACTTGATAACCATCAAGCAATTGATCCTTTAACATTTTTTTAGTTTTTTTATTAATAGTTTCAAAATCTTTTCTATTAATCTTAAAAGTATCAGTATCTTTAGTTAACTTTTCACTCTCAATTTTATTACTTAAACCAACTACTCTAACATTTTCAAGTTTCTCACAACATTTAAGTAAATGCTTTCTATAATTATCTAGTAAAACACTAAGTTCTTCAGTATTTAATACAATTTTATTTTTCTTAGCTAAATCAAGAAATTTACATCGTATTAAATCCATAGAATCAAGAGGTGGTTTCTGTAATAAAGAAACAATATCCTGATTTACTAAAACATCAGTATTGTACTTAATATTTTCTAATATTGCCTTACGATAATTATCTTGATGTTCCACAATAATTCCCTTTAATTCTTCTTTCTTCATGATCAATCCTCCTGTTATCATTTTTATGAAAAACAATTATTAATTAACTAGTAAAAACTCGATGCATTTGATGAAAAATAATATATAATAGCCAAAAATAGTAAAAATAGAATAGAAAAAGCTATAATAATCCACGTATCTATTTTTAAAAATGTATTTTTAGGATACTTAATTCTTCCAATTATTATAAGAATAACCCCAGAAATAGGGCATATAAATAACATAATTAAAAAAATAGTTTTTAAAAACGAAAAATAATTAAATAATGCATCAGCAAGACAATATAAATAGCCAAAAATCAAAGTCCCACAACAAAAAATCAATACTGCAACTGCTCCTAAAAGATTCCCTATTTTGTTATTATCCAAACAAATCACAACCTTTTTACTTTTTTCTTCTTTAATGTAACAAGTACCAAAATCTTAGTCAATAGAATTATTTAAATTTTCATAAATTTTACTTAGTAAATCAACTAAGTAGTAAATAGGATGTTTATCTAGTTTAATAATATCTAAAACTATTACCAAGTTACTACCTTTACTAACAAATCTAAACATATTACTAATTTGAAAAGCATCCATAAATAATTGTTCTGTATCCATTTTAGATACTTTATCACCATTAAATACTAATTCAATAGAATTACGATTTTGATGAACATTAGAAACATTAACTCTTTTCGCTAGTTTTTCAAACCATTCTTCATACATGTATATAATAATATCTTCAGACAATTTACCAAATCTATCTTCTAATTCAGATTTAACAGACACAAAAGTCTCTAAACTATCAATAGAATTAATTTTCTTATGAATTTCTATCTTTAATTCATCCTCACTTACATAATGATCAGAAATATGAGTAGTAACATTTATTAAAGGTTTACTTTCAACAACTTCTTCTTCATCTTCAACTAATTCATTATTTCTTCTTTTTACCTCATCATTTAATAGTTTAAGATATAAATCCATACCAATAGAATCAATAAATCCAGCTTGTTCACTTCCCAGTAAATCTCCAGCTCCACGAATAGATAAATCACGTGTTGCGATAGAAAAACCACTACCTAATTCAGTAAATTCTTTTATAACATTAAGTCTTTTCATTGCAGTCTCAGTTAAAGATTTAAAAGGTTGATACATAAGATATGCATAAGCAAATTTATCGCTTCTACCAACTCTACCTCTTATTTGATATAACTGACTAAGTCCAAAATGATCAGCATCCATAATAATTAAAGTATTAACATTAGGAATATCAATTCCTGTTTCAATAATAGTTGTACAAACTAATATATCAAAACGATGTTCAACAAAATCAAAAATAGTAGATTCTAATTGATTTTTATTCATCTGTCCATGAGCAATACCAATTCTAGCATCCGGCGCAATTAATTTAATTTTATTCGCAAACTCATCAATAGATTGAACACGATTATAAAGAATAAATACCTGACCATCCCTTGATAATTCCTTATATATTGCATCTCTAAGTATTTGTTTATTCTCTTCAACAACATAAGTTTGTACTGGATATCTATTAATAGGAGGTGTATCAATCAAAGATAAACTCCTAATACCAGTTAAAGACATCTGTAATGTACGAGGAATAGGTGTAGCAGTAAGTGTTAAGACATCAACATTTGTTTTATATTGTTTTATTTTTTCTTTATGTGCAACTCCAAATCTTTGTTCCTCATCTATTATCAATAAACCTAAATCCTTTAATTTAACATCATCACTTAATAATCTATGAGTTCCAATAACCATATCAATAGTACCATTCTTCAATCCTTCAAGTATTCTATTGGTTTCTTTAGTAGTAGTAAATCTATTAAGTAATCCAATAGAAACAGGAAAATTCTTAAATCTTTCTAATGCATTTTCATAATGTTGATTAGATAAAATTGTTGTAGGACATAAGAATAATACCTGTTTAGAATCAAGCATTGCTTTAAAAGAAGCAACAAAAGCAACCTCTGTCTTACCAAACCCTACATCTCCACATAATAATCTATCCATTGGAGCACTAGACTCCATATCTTCCTTTATCTGAACAATAGCCCTAATTTGATCAGGTGTTAAATCATATGGAAAATCTTTTTCAAATTCAATAGATAAATCACAATCTTTAGAAAAAGCAAAACCTTTTTTAGTCTCTCTCTCAGCATAAAGCTTAATTAGTTGATCAGCCATATCGCTAACTTTACTCTTAACTCTACTCTTAGTTCTTTGCCATTCTATTCCACCTAATTTATTGATTTTAGGTACAACCCCTTCTCTACCAGAATACTTAGATATTAAATCAATCTTCTCAACAGGAATATATATTTTATCAGTTCCTTGATAAAGAATTTCTAAATAATCTTTAGTAATATCATTCAAAGTAAGTGTTTTAATACCATTATAAACACCAATACCATGTACATTATGAACAACATAGTCACCAACATTTAATTTATTCACATCATGTATTACAGAAGTATATTTATAACGAGTATGATATTTCTTATTTTTAGAAATAGTATTGAATAATTCATTACCACTAATCACAACACAATTATTATAAATAAATCCTTGGTTAATACCACAATCAATTAAATTAACACAATTATCTTTTAAATTATAAAAGTCAGTTTCAACAACCTTCATATTTAAAAATTTATATAAAGTTTTAAATTGATATTTTTTAACCCCAATAATTACAGTTTTATTACTATGAATAGCATTATTAATATAATTATTGATTCTATCTGCATCTTCATGAAAACTTTGTATAGCACCAACATTAAAAGAATGACTATCAGTAATCATATTATTGCTATTAACATTTTTTACAGAATAATAATAAACAGGGTATAAAACATTTAATATATCTAATTCATGAATATAATTACCATTATAATCTGTATCTTTATCAGCTTTATAAGTAGTAATCTCATTCAATATATTCTTATAAGAAACTTCAAGTTGATCGTAATCTTTAAATAAAGTAACAACATCTCCCATGTAATCACTTATATTCACAACATCTTCATATAAAGGAAGATATTTTTGTTTATTAAAATGTTCTTCTAAAACATTTTTAGAAGTAATAAATTCAAAATATGGAAGAATTTCAATAGAATCAATATTTTTAATAGATTTTTGTGTATCAGAATCAAAAGTACGAATAGATTCTATCTCATCATCAAAAAACTCAATACGAATAGGATAATCCTCATCTATTGGAAAAACATCTACGATAAAACCTCTAACACCAAATTCACCAGTCTTATTAACTATAGTATCTCTATTATAACCAATAGAAATAAGTTTATCCACAAGTGCTTTTGGATCAATATTATCACCTATTTTTAAAGAAATAATATTTCTTAAATAAGTATTATGGCTAGGTAAATACCTTAAATACCCCATTAAATTTGTTATTACAATACATGGATTAGAATTTAAGACAGTATGAAGTGTTTCTAACCTTGTAATCATAAGATCAGGAGATATCGCAAGTGCCTCACTAGTTAAAAAATCATCCATCGGAAACAAATATACTCTATCATCATAATTAATTAAGTTATTATATAACTTATTAGCTTCAAATAAACTATCTACTACAATAAGAATATTTTTATTATATTTATCTAAAAAACCTTTTAATAACACACAAAAAAACTCATCGGTCAAATTATATAGACCCATGTCTTTTTTTAAATCAAATTGAATAACATCATCAAAAAAATTCATTTTGATCACCTATTCTATTTATTTTTACGATTATATTTACTCATTAAATCTCCAAAATCTAATACAAAATAATCATCTAAAACAGGACATAATTCTTTAAACAAAGAATCTATTATTTCTTTATCCTGTTTACTTACTTTACTAGTAACATAATCTTTAGTATCTACTTCTTTATCATTAGAAATACCAATTTTTAATCTTTTAAAATGATTGGTACCTAATTTATTTTCGATATCTCTTAGTCCATTATGTCCTCCACAAGAACCATATAGTTTTAATTTAAAATTACCAACATTCAAATCTAAATCATCTGAAATAACTAATATATCATCAATATCTATATCGTAATAATCAACAACCTTACGTACAGAGTTACCTGATAAATTCATATAAGTTTGAGGTTTTAAAAATATAACTTTTTCACCATTTATATCAGTAATAAAAAGTTTACCATCAAACTTAGAAGACCATTTAGTATCTAATTTCTTATAATCTAGATAGTAATCTAATAAATTAAAACCCATATTATGTCTAGTATTTGCATAATCCTTTCCAGGATTACCTAAACCAACTACTAATTTCATATTATCACTTCCTATTATGATATTCTTGATAGATAACAGATTTCGCAACACCACGCTCTTTTGCAACCTTCTTTATCGCATCCATCTCACTCATATCATCTAAATACAATTTAACATGCTCAACAATATCCAATTCACTATAATTAACAACATCATGATTACCCTCAACTACAATAACAAATTCACCCTTCATATCATCAACTAAAGGAATTAATTCTTCTATAGTTCCACGTGTAAATTCTTCATGTATCTTACTAAGTTCTCTTGCAATACATATATTTCTATTTCCAAAGACCTCTAACATATTCTTTAAGGTATTTTTAATACGATGTACGGCTTCATAGAAAATAATAGTAAAAGGATAATCAACTAATCTTTTTAACTCCTCAATTTGTTTAGAATTCTTACTATTTAAGAATCCATAAAACATAAACGGAGAGGGTTCTAATCCAGAAGAAGAAAGTGCAGGAACAAAAGCTGTTGCTCCTGGAAGACTAATAACATTATATCCTGCTTCTATTACTCCTCTAGATACAATATAACCCGGATCACTTATAATTGGAGTTCCTTGATCCGTTACAAGTCCTAAATTATACCCCATTTTTAACTTAGATACAACATAATCTATCATTTTTTCTTCATTAAACTCATGACAACTAACTAATTTCTTCTTAATATCATAATGTTTAAGTAATAATCCAGTATCTCTAGTATCCTCACATAATACTTCATCTACGGTATTTAAAACATTTAAAGCCCTAACAGTAATATCTTCCAAATTACCTATAGGAGTAGGTATTAAATATAAACTAGGAGTATCATTATAACTTTTTTGTATCATTTTATCACTTCCATTTGTAATTTAGCATATTCTAATGTTTCATTACCATCAAGATCATATAAAAATAAAGGTTTATCTATTTTTAACCCAACACTACCTTTTCTTTGCCCTTCAATAAGAAAAAGAAAAGACTCTTTATTAATATTTTCATAAATAAATTTAATACGTTTAGGTTCAATATCATTATTTTTAAATGCATTAAGCACATCCATCAATCTATCAGTTCTATGTACCATACAAAAATTCCCATGTTCTTTTAAAACTTTTTTTGCACAAGCACATATCTCATCTAAATTAACCAAAACCTCGTGTCTAGCAACCATCTTCTCATAAGATAAATTCTTAGCACTCTTATCTAAATTCTTAAAATAAGGTGGATTACAAAGAACTAAATCATATTTATTCAAATTAGCAGAATCATTACTAAAATCTTTAACATCACAACAATAAACTTGAATACGATCATCAAGTTTATTGTATTTTATAGATTTATTAGCTAAATCACACAATTTTTCTTGTACTTCAACACCATCAATATTTTTATCACATCTTTTAGATAAAATAAGAGGTACAACAGCATTACCAGTACAAAAATCAACAATATTTTTATCTCTTAATCTAATACTACAGTAATTAGCCAATATAATACTATCTAAAGAAAAAGAAAAAAATAGAGAGTTTTGATATATTTTCAAATTAGAATAACCTAAAACATCATCAATTCTTTCCATTTCTCTTCTCTCCAGGAAATTTAACTAATCCCTTATCACCTAAATCAACTGTATAAGTATTACCGAATATATCTAAATCAACAACCTTACCCATACCTTCAGGAGTATCCATAACTAAACCTAATTTAGGTAAAGATTTCTTTAATTCAGTATAATTATCATTTTCATATCCTAAACAGCATAATAATCTACCACAAATACCATTAATCTTTGATGGATTTAAAGCAAGCATTTGATTTTTAGCCATATTAATAGAAACACTATCAAAATCAGTTAAAAAAGAATTACAACATAAGAATAATCCACAAGGCCCTAAACCACCAATTTTCTTAGCTTTATCCCTAACACCAATCTGTCTAAGCTCAATTCTCATTTTATATTTTTGAGCAAGCTTTTTCACTAATTCTCTAAAGTCAACTCTATCATCAGCCATAAAAGACAATAACATTTGAGAACCATCAAAATTTAAATAAGAATCAATAAAATTCATATTTAAATCAAGATTATTACTATATTTTTTAGCATCCTCTAAAGCCTTATTAGCAACATTTCTATTTTTATTAATAGTCTTTCTATCAGTTTCTCCAAGCAGTCTAACAACTTTCTTTAAAGGTAAAACTAAATTCTTTTTATTTTCAGAATATGTCTCTTTTAAAACAATTCCAGAAAACAAACCAGCCTCATTCTCAAAAATAACCTCATCATCACACTTTAAGTCTAAAGAATTAGGTGATAAATAATAAATATTCTTAGTATCTGGAACAATAACTACAACAACATCTATCACAGCACTAACCTCCAATCAATTTAGAAAACAAAGAATCACACCATAATTTATAATTAACATTAAAATCAAGTTTAGGTAATTCGTTTTCAATAATAGAAATAATTTCAATTAATCTTCTATTATCATATTTTTCCATCATAATATTTACATTATCATTATTTAGAGAACCCTCTAAATATAACAATAATATATTCTCAACATCATTTAATTGTTTTGATATAACATTTTTATCAACGAATAAATCCTTAATATAATAATTATACTTTATAAAGAAATTATTAGGATTCAATACACAATCTAAGAAATCAACCAATTGATCATCAATATCTACATCAATATAATCATCTTTTAAAGATAATACCTGACATCTAGAAAGAATAGTCTCCAAAACATGATAACGAGAATCAGTAACTAAAAAAGCCACAATATCTTCTTCAGGTTCCTCTAAAAACTTTAAAATAGTATTAGCAGAATATCCATTTAATTTCTCAGCTTCTTTTATTATATAAATTCTTTTATTATCATATAATGATTTATTACTAAATTCCTTCTGTAAATCAATAATTAAAGATTTATTAATAACACTAGTATCACTAGATACAACATATAAATCAGGATAATTACCCGAATCAACTAAAGAAAGAATCGGATTATCACAATTATGTAATTCTTCATAAGTAACATTACAAAGAATCATCTTAATAAAATCATATAGATAACTTAAATCATCATAGTTAGAAACCTCAATCAAATAAGCATGAGATAACTTATTATTCTTAATAACATGATTAATATAATCTATAAATTGTTCTTTAATATTAGATTTTCCAACCATAATTCCCTCACAAATACCTAAGAAACATCTTTTCTATCATTAAGAGCCCTTTCTAATGTCAAACTATCAATATATTCCATATCAGCTCCAATAGGAACACCATTAGCTAATTTAGTTACTTTAATATTTAAACCATCAAGTATTTTCTTAATATATAAAGAAGTTGTTTCTCCTTCTATACTAGGTTTAAAAGCAAAAATAATTTCATCATATTTTTCATTTTGTATACGATCAAGTAATTTATCAATACCAATATCCTCTGGATTAATACCATCTAAAGGAGATATTAAACCATTTAAAACATGATATTTTCCTTTAAACATACCAATCTTTTCAAATAAGAAAACACTTTTAACATCTTCAACAACACATAATATTTTATTATTTCTCTTATCATCAGAACAAATTGAACAAACATCATCCTCAGTAAGTAAATTACACACACTACAAGGATGAACTTTTGTTCGAACATCATCTAAACTAATCTTAAATAATTCAACTTGTTCATCATCTAAATCAAAGACAGAAAAAGCAAATCTTTCAGCAGTTTTCTCACCAACACTCGGTAAACATTTAAAAGACTCAATTAAATTCTTTAAACTATCAGGATACATAATTAAAATAATCCTGGAATATTACCAAATTTACTCATCTTAGATTCAGTCATCTTATCAACTTTTTTACTTGCATCATTAATAGCAACTAAAATCATATCTTGAAGCATTTCAACATCATCTTTATCTAAACCATCATCAGCAGTAATTTCAACTTTAGTAACTTCTTTTGTACCTTTCATAGTAATTTTAACTAAAGAGCTTTCACCAACAAAATCAGTCTTATCAATTTCCTCCTTAGCCTTCATCATATCTCTTTGCATAGCTTGTGCTTGTTTTAACATAGCTTGCATATTCATAAAATCATCTCCCTTTACTCAATTTCAACAATATCTTCACCAAACAAAGATATCGCACTATTAGATATTATATCATCATTCTTTATTTCTTCCAATATAACATCTGGTTCTTCCTGTAATTCATAAGTAATATTGTTTTTAAGATTATTAACATACTCATTTTTAATTATTTCCCAATGAGAATCAGTAATAATAGCAATATTTTTATTAGATTTAGTAATAGTATTATAAACATCATTAAATTTTAATATATTAATTAAATTTTGTTCCACATTAGCTGCAGAATCATAGCTAATAATCAAATCATTCTTACCCACAGCTCTTAATTTAGAATCTAGTAAAGAATTAACAATATATCCAATTTCTTGATCAAAAGAATAATCTTTTAATAATTCAAACATTTCTTTTTCCTTATTTAATAGTTCTTTCTCAGCCGTTGCGAAAGTATTATTAATTCGAATCTTAATAATTTCATCTAAATTTAATATTTTAGGAACATCACTAATTATTTTATCCACAGGTGTTTTTTCTATATATTCATCATCACTTTTCTGAGCTGAAAACACATTTTCTTTATCTTTAGTAATATTTTCACTAACTTTTTCATCATTTTTTTCGCTTTGCCTATCAATAGGCTCAGATTGCCTATCAATAGGCACATTTTGCCTGTCAACAGGCTCACTAATAATTCTACTTGATTCATTTTTATAAACATAATCATTTATAAATTTTAATAAAAACATTTCAATATATACTTTAGTATTACCACTCTTTTTAATATCAAACATTTTTTCATTTAAAAGATTAATAAAATCTTGTAATAAATCAATTGAAATATCACTTTCTTTATCAGATAAATAATAATCCACAATCATATTTCTAGTAAAATCAACTGTTTGAATCATAATTTGAATCAAATTTTTACCGCTATTATTAAATTCAGAAATATAATTAAGAACATCTTTAATATTTCCCAAACATATTGCATGGATAAAATCATTAATATCAAGGTCAGATACAATTCCATTAACTTCATAAAAGTCATTCATAGTAATTTTATCATCAGTATAAGAAACCATCTTATCCAAAGAACCTAATGCATCTCTTAAACCACCATCTGACAACAAAGAAATACGTTTTAATACATCATCATCAATCTTTATTTTTTCCTTTTTACAAACCTCTTTTAATCTATCAAAAATAACATCATCTGATATACGTTTAAAAGAAAAACACTGACATCTAGAGATAATAGTTTCAGGGACCTTTTGAGGATCAGTAGTCGCTAAAATAAAAATAGCATGTTCTGGTGGTTCCTCCAAAGTTTTTAACAAAGCATTAAATGCAGCATCAGATAACATATGAACTTCATCAACAATATATACTTTATATTTCAATTCACTAGGAACTAAAACAATATTATTTCTTAATTCTCTAATCTCATTAACTCCATTATTAGAAGCAGCATCTATTTCAATAATATCAACACATTCATTAGAAAAAGAAACTTTACAAGCATCACATTTTCCACAAGCATTTCCATCTTTAGAAGACAAGCAATTAACATTTCTAGCAAATATTTTAGACACAGTCGTTTTACCAGTTCCTCTAGGGCCAAAAAACATATAAGCATGAGAAAAATTATTATTTTTAATAGAATTTCTTAACGTTTTAACAATAGAATCTTGTCCTACAACAGAATCAAAATCAGAAGGACGATATTTACGATATAATGCATGATACATAATAAACCTCCCATCATTTTTATTATAACATAAAAGCAAAGAAATTAATTATTTCTTTGCTTATTAAAAAAACTATTTAATATTTTTTTTGAACGTTCCATATCAAGATTAGAAAAAAAATTAACAGAAGGATTAACAGTATCTTTTTTAAATATTTCTTCAATTAATTTAAAATTATTATTATCTTTATTATTTAAAGCAGAATATACATTTTTAATACGTGCTTGTTTAATAGCACTAGCACACATAGGACAAGGATCTAAAGTAACATATATATCACAATCATCCAATCTCCAGTTATCAAGTTTTTTAGAGGCATCAGCTATAGCATTAATTTCAGCATGAGATATAGAACACTTATCCTTTTCTTTATTATTAT
>JAEEGL010356260.1_pt1 | contig 11787 bp, 5 predicted proteins | sample 9134231 | NCBI WGS metagenome assembly JAEEGL01 (sample SAMN16246548, study PRJNA631951) | gut metagenome | biome: gut microbiome; feature: rumen; material: fiber-attached | host: Bos | place: Iran: Karaj | collected 2018-10 | reverse complement strand
GATGCTGCCGACACCTTCCTGGGCAACTGGGCGGCTGTCGAGCTCGGTCAGGAGATCGAGGGCTTTGTTGAGCCCGCCGCTCCCGCCAGCATTTGGATCGACGCTACCCTCACCGCTACCGCTGTACAGATCGACTAATTGCACTGCAGGCAATTATCTGATCTAATGATTTCCCGGCCCGCCCTCGTGGCGGGCGGGCCGGATGACCCGTTTCGAAGCAGATCGATGCGTCCAAAGCGCGGTCTCATCGATGTGTTCCGAAATAACCGTCCGCCGCGGCCGCGGCCGAGAAGGGAGTACCCATGAGCGAAACGAGCAAAACAAAGCGAAAAAACAGTTGGCTTTTGCCGACGATACTCATACTGTTCCTGCTTGAGGTGATCACGCTGCCCCTCATACTGTTCCTGACCTATGCGGGCAGGGCCGAGGCGCCGCAGCATATCGTCACCTTTGCCAACAAGCAGCTCACCTGGGACGAGGACACCGTTGTGGGAGAAAACGGCGTGGCGCACCTGAATTTCTTTGAGCGCACCTATCAGAACGTGAACTCGGAGAACGAGGATAACGTGTTCGCACCCGGCACCGAGCTTGACACGACCATACGCCTGAAAAACTCGAGCTCGGATACCATCACCTATATCGCGCTGGCGTGGATGATAAAGGACTGTGACGACCTTGCCCTGTACGGCGATTTCCACGGCAACGGCGCTTCACCCATATCCGATTATCACGGCTATCTGCCCGAGGGCGTGACCGTGGACGATCTGCTTGGCGACGGCGCCGTGACCGGCTCGGTCGAAGGCGGCGGCATACACGATTTTGACGTTGACTGGCATTGGATTTTCGAGCGGGGCGACGAGATCGAGCCCGGCATTTACGAATCCGACTATATCGACACCTATCTTGGCAATAAGGCCGCGTGGGACGTTGCGGACGACGCGACGATAGGCTTTCTCATAATCGTCGAGGGCGACGAGGGCGGCATAACGCCTCCCCCCGGCCCCGGCCCCGGTCCCGGCCCGAAGCCGCCCAAGACCGGCACCGAATCCATGCTGACCTGGGGCCTTGTGCTGATCGGCATAAGCGCGGTGGTGCTTATATTCGCCATAATAAGGCGCGTTATGGAGCGCAGGCAGGAAAAGAAAGAGCAGGACGACCTGCATTGAGACTTTGATCCGAAGGAGCGTCGGGCATGGGCTTGGCTAAAAGAAAGCCCCGCGAAAAGGCAGGTTCCAAAGCGGGAAAGGCGATCGCCGTAATACTGGTCGTGCTTGTGGCATACTGCTGTGTTTACAGCCTTGCCGCCAAGATGATCGCCGGGGAATCGATCCCGAAGCCCCTTGGCTTTGGCGTGGGCGTGGTGCTTACCGGAAGCATGGAGCCCGCGCTGCACGAAAACTCGCTGATAATCGTGACCGGCGCTTCAAACGTGAAGGTGGGCGACGTGATCGTTTACCAGACGGGGGGCACCCCGGTGGTGCACCGCGTGATCGATATAGACGAATCGGCAGGCACCTTCACCGCGCAGGGCGACGCGAACAACGCGCCCGACGATCCCGTGACGTTTTCTAAGATCAAGGGAAAGGTGGCTTTCGCGATACCCTATCTGGGCCTTGCCGCAAGGTTCATACAGACCACGCCCGGGCTCATAATGGTGCTGATAGTATTATTCGTGCTCTTCTTCCTGTCCGTCAGGACGAGGGAGCAGGAACAGCAGGAGGACGTTGGCTCCTCCGATATCAAGGCGGAGATCGAGGAGCTTCGCGCGATGCTCGAAAAGGCGGCGCAGAGCTCAGAAAACAGCGAGGATAAACAGTAGTATCCGGTTTTCCGGTTTGGAGGTGGCTTTATGAAGCATAAAAGATCGACTAAGGGGATATGGCTCGACGTGGGCGTGCTCATCGTTTGCCTTGCCATTATTACCTCATGCCTCTCATCCGGTATGTTCGCAAAATTCGCCACCCGCGCCGACAGGCTCAAGGATTCCGCACATATCGCTTCGTTCAACGTAAGCGCGGTGCTCAGGAACGCTTCCGCTTCCATAGACGGCGGGGACGCCGAATACGAGCTGACGCTCGGCAACAATTCGGAGGCGGCCGTGTATTATTCCGTCACGCTGGACTTCGGCCCTTCGGCAAAAGGGCTTGCGGTCACAATAGGCAGAAAGACCGCATCCGTGGATGATAACGGCACGGTCACGTTCGAAAGGGTCGGCACGATGGCTCCCGGCAAGACGAACGTTCCCGTTGACATAACCGTATCCCGCGGCGAATACGCGGGCGGCGAGGAGACCTTCGATTTCACCGCCAACGTCACCTTCACCCAGATCGACTGAGGTATAAAGCTATGAAGAAATTCGGAAAAACGATCTCAAAGCACGCCCTGTTCCGCATAGGCGCAATATTGCTGACGCTGCTGGTGCTGGGCACGAGCGCGGGCATTTATGCCAAATACGTTCGCGAGGTGCGGGTCAATGGCACGCTGAAAGTCGACGGCGCCGCGGCCGATACCGAAGCGCCCGACGATACCGGCAAGGGACTTGACGAGACCGAAGCGCCCGAAGTCACCGAAGAACCCGTGATCACCGACGAGCCCGAAGTTACCGACGAGCCCGTGATCACCGACGAGCCCGAAGCCGTTCCCGAGATCATATCGTTCGAGGCCCGCGCGGAGCTTGCCCCGGTCGGCGGGGAGGGTTTCGACTGCTATCTTTATATCGAGCTTGGCGGCGACGCTGTGCCCGGCGCGGAATGGCTGCCCGTTGAGGGCGCCCGGGGCAGGCACGGCGGCAGCGTGTACGTCTATGCGAACGGCGGTCTGCCCGTGATAGTCGATCCCGGCGAGGACGGCGGAATTATCGTGAATGCGGACGGCGCGCTTTGCGTTCGCGTTTCATACGAGGCTTCCGCTGAAGCGGAGGTTTTCGGCTGTCTCGTTCCCGCTTATGACGGCGAGACCCCGGCTTCGCTTTACAATGATCATCAATAAACCCGATGTTGTTCGGCTCGGGGGATATAAAGCATCGGTATTTTCTGCATCGGCATTCTTTAAGCCCCGATGAGGGAAGTACCGTTTTTGTTTCTGAAAGGAATGTGAATAACAATGCTTGAATGGATAAGCGCGCATCCGCTCCTGATGCTGCTTGCCGGCGCATCGATCGCGACGTTCATATGGCTGATGCTGGCAAGAAGGCGCCTTGAAATAAAATGGTATGCGGCGGCGCTCATCGCCGTGCTGCACGTGCTGTGCGGCGTGCTGTGCGTTAAGCTTTTTGCCGTTGCGGAGGCGGGCTTTGATTTTTCCCAATTCAGCGGCCAGAGCCTTTTCGGGGCGGTGTTCTTCCTGCCGCTGTTTTATTATTTGGGCGCAAAGCTTTTCAGGCGAAAGCCCGCGGACGTGTTCGATTGCTTTGCCGTGCCGATGATATTCACGCTTTTTTGCGCAAGGATAAGCTGTCTTATCACCGGCTGCTGCCTTGGCAGGCAGATACCGGGCTCTTCCATGAGCTATCCCACCCGCGAGGCGGAGCTGATCTTTTATGCCGTGCTGCTTATAATACTGATCCCGCGCGTAATAAGAAACACCCGCCGGGGCACGGCGTATCCCATATTCCTTACCGCTTACGGCGTGTTCCGCTTCGTCTGCGAATTCTTTCGCGAATCGAAAGCCGGGGGCGTTTTTCACATCGCTCATCTTTGGGCCGCGCTTGCATTCATTGCGGGCATAAGCCTTTTGCTTGAAATAAACAACCGAATGGGTTCCGCGCAAGTCTCTCATCATACAAAGCATTGGAGGAAAACAAAATGACCAGAAATGTTTTCAGGCGCATGTTCAGTCTGCTGCTTGCCGCGGCGATGCTGCTGGGGCTGTTGCCCTCGCTTGGCATCCTTGCGGAAAGCGGCCTTATTCGCTCCGCCCTGGCCGAGGAGTCTCCGGTAAGCAACGGCAGCGGCACGTGGATAAGCGGAAAGCTCACGTACACATACGTCGCAACGTCCGAGGGTTCGTCGTCCAACGGCGCTTCGGGCTCCGTTTCCGTCAGCGGCAGCACGATGACCGTTAAGGCGGTATCAAGCAGATTTGTTTCATCAAGCTGCGGCGGCGATACTCCCGCATATCCCACCACAACGACGGTCACCGTAACAAACTCTTCAAGCTATCCGCTCAAGATCAATACGCTTACTTCAAACGGAGTCGCCGTTACGGGCGCTTCCCAGGGCGATACCATCGCTTCCGGATCGACCTTCACCGTTATAATCACCGCAAACCCCAATTCATCCCAGGATACATCAAGCCGGACGGCGACGGGCACCGTGTCGATAAGCGTTTCCGAGGAGACGACCGTTACGATCACCGCGATCGCCTCTGCCTACGTTTCATATACGCTGAACGGTCATACCGTTCAGCAGGGCGGCAGCGACGTTTCATTTACCGCAAATATCGGCAGCACCATCTCCCTTCCCGCGATAACGGCTCCCGACGGCTATTCCTTTGGCGGATGGAGCATCAACGGGATCATTACCAATGCTTCAAGCTTCACGGTTGCAAACCACACCTCCGTATACCCCGTCGTCATACAGGGCGCGCTTCCCACAGGCAGCAATTTTAAAGTCGGCAGCCAGACATATACCTTCTGGGAAGCCGCCATGTCTGCCGCCGTCAACGGCAGCAATAAAAAGGTGATCGTCAATCTTGACGTTACCTTGCCTGCTTCGATCGAATCCAACCTGCTGCCCGCCTCAGGCGGTACCTACGTCAAGCCCACTTCCGATGGCGGCGTTGAATACATAGTGCCCTCGGGCGTAACGCTGCTTGTACCTTTTGACAGCGCAGGCACGGTCTACACCACGGCGCCTGCAATCACCTATAATGATTACGCGACGCCCACCGCTTTCCGCACGCTCACGATGCCCTCCGGCGTCAGGATGACCGTGCAGAGCGGCGGTTCGCTCTGCCTTTCGGGCAAGCTCTCCTCCAAGGGCCAGATGGGCGGCTATAACGGCACCCCCACCGGCCCCGACGGGCGCATCAATATGCTGGGCGGAAGCAGCATCACGCTGAAAAACAATTCCAACCTTTACTGCTGGGGCTATATCCACGGCGACGGCGAGGTCATCGCCGAATCGGGCTCCACCGTTTACGAGGCCTTCCAGATCAAGGACTGGCGCGGCGGCACGGCCACGTCCAACGTGTACGTATACGCATTCATATTCAGTCAGTATTACATACAGAATATCGAGGTGCCGCTGAAGGTGTATGCGGGAGCTTCCGAAAAGCTATATTCCGCCGTCAACGCCTCCAGCACCTCCTATTCCATGAACTCGGCGCTTATAGGCCAGGGAGGCCTGTTCAATATCGCATCGGGCTACGTGGTGAAGGATTATCGGGAATCCGCAGACCGCCTGCACGTTGAGGTCAACGGCGACGTTTCCGTTTCGCCCATGACGCTTTCGGGCCTTCCCATAATAGGAAGCATATCCACGAGCGATTACATACTTCCGATAACGAACAATTTGAGCATCGATTTCGTCAGCGGCACTTCAAGCGTGACGCAGGATCTTGAAATGCTTCCCGGCGTTGAGATAAGGATAGGCCGGGACGCCGAATTCAAGATAAACAGCGGCAAAAAGGTCTACGTTTACGATAACGACGACTGGCTGAATTTCTCCGGCTCCGCAAGGATGTATCCGATAGGCTACTCGGTGGCCAACGGCACCGCCGCCATCCGCAGCGCCGAATCGCTCAAGGACGTGGCGCTCGATATCGACGGCACACTGACCGTGCAGGGCTCGCTTTTCACGTCGGAAGGCGGCGCGAACATAACCAGCTCCATGGGTACCGAGGGCAATAACGGCAGGCTCGTGTTCGTCAATTCCCCTGCCGCGTCATCGACCATATACGAGATGCTGAACAACAGCGACAAGACCCCCGTCGCCTTCACCGCGCCCAAGCTTCACAACGGCAACGATACCCATTCCGCGACCGCCGGCACCGGAGCGAGCACCTGGTATTACGATAAGACGGGCGAGCACTGGTATCGCCACCTCATAAGCATAGTGTATAACGGTCAAACGGTCGGCCGGCTGTATCACTGCGAGAATTCCGCGCTGACCTATGACGCGTCCTGGCTGAGCGGGCTTTCGGCCTCGGTCACCTCGGGCTCCGCCACGGTATCGGTCAGCGGGACCGACGTCAATATCTCGAACGTAACCTCCGACGCCGTCGTCACGCTTTCCGGCGCCGCGGCGAAATACATACCGACCTTTGTGCTCAACGAAGCGCAGTATGCCAATTACGTGACCTTCACGGGGAACACCCTTTCGGAAACGGTCACCATAGACGGCGCGCTCTGCTACGTTGTGAAAAAGGCGCCCTCCGCGATGACCGTGGGCACGGAATACGCCGCGCCAACCGATCAGGAGATGGGCGTTTCACCCGAAAATCACAACGCCGTCATGTGGAACCTTTCGGGCGTATCGGCGTCGAGCGGCTCACCCTATAACGGCTTCGTTCCCATTGGCGGCACACCCGACGGCGAGGTGTTCATATTCGGCTTCTATTCCGGCGCTGTCGCCTATAACAGCTTTACCGACGCTTACTATCCCACCCTTGCCGCCGCAATGGAGGCCGTGCCCACGTCCGGCACGGGTACGGTAAGGCTGATCGCCGACTGCGGCAGCTTTGAGGAGGAATCCGGCACCGCCGCTTACACCGTGCCCGCCGCCGTGGACCTGACGATAGATCTTGACGGTCACCGCGCCCTGGGCAGGCTTGTCAACAGGGGCGCGCTGCATCTTGAAGTCAACGGGGGCGAATGGGCTCTCGCAACGGGCGCCCAAGCCGCCTCCGCCGCCCATAAGGGCATGGCTGCTGTCACCAATAACGGCGGCAGTCTTGTGATAACCGATTCCGCGGGAGGCGGCCGCATCACCGCGGACGCGATCAGCAACTCGGGCATTCCCGACCACGCGGCGATCGTGAGGAACATGGCGGGAGGCACGCTCGATATCTCCGGCGTAACGCTTGAAAACCTTGAGGACGTCAACAGCTATTTCTCGGCGGTGCTCAACGACCGCTCCTCGATAGCGAGCATGAGCGGAGTGACCATCGTTTCCCCGCGCGGCTACGCGGTGTTCAATTACGGCGGACATATCGCGCTGATAGACTCCTGCGATATCGACTGCGCGTACGGCATCTACAACCGCAACGTGCGCGGCGCCAACACCATCGCGCAGGGCTATAACATCGCCTCATACGGCACGATCGACCTGATAAAGGATTCGACCGTGACGGTCGGCCAATACGCGGTGCATAACTCCGCGGTGATAACCGAGCTCAACAACACCACCTTCACCGCGCATCCCGATTCCGCCCAGGTCAACACATACGGTACCGCGGCGGCGAACGTGCATGGCAATGCGCAGTGCTACACCGTGTACAACAGCGGCAACTGGTGGTATGACACGGCCGTGTGGAAGCGCACGGACGTGACGAGCGGCACTTATCGGCGCACCGACGAATACAAGGAGGACGCGGCGTTCCGTCCCACGATAGGAACGATAACCGACTGCCGCATTTACGCCGAAAACACCTCCACCAGCGCCGACCACGGCTGCGCGCTGTATAACACATCGGGTATCATAGGCGCCATCACGGGCAGCACCGTGATAAAGACCTATAAGCATCCCGACAATCCCAAGAGCATCGCTTCCAACTTCGCTCTGCGCAACACCGCGGGCGGCGTCATTAACAGCATTTCGGGCAGCGTGGAGATCCGCTCATCGGGCTATGGCGCGTTCTACAACGACGGTCAGTTCACGTTGACCACCGTCAACACCTATTATGACAAGATAGGCGGCGAGCAGACTCACAGCACCGCTGCCTATGGTCAGCCCTCGTTCACAGGATCCGTCGACTGCACCGGCGTGATCGCCGCGGGCACCTATTACGGCATAATGAACAGCGGTCATATAGGCTGCATAAAGGGCGGCGTGACGATAAGCGCCAATTACAACGCGCTGCTCAATTCCGGCTCCACGGCGGTCGTCAGCTATGATTACGAGCGCACCTATCAGGGCACTCCCTCGGCCGCGACCGAGACCAAGCGTGTTGATACCTATATCCGCAATACCGAAAACGGCAGCCGTATCGACTCCATCGAAGGGGTGCACTTCGTCGGCACGGGCACGAACAGCTATCAGCTGCTGCAGAACCAGGGCCGTATAGGCAGCATTAAGGATTCCGACTTTACCGCCGCTTCCCCGCGCGCAGGCGAAAGCTATCCGATGTTCCTCAACGGCGACAGCTGCCAGACCAAATACGTGCTGACCCGCGAGCCCTATGCATATGAAAGCCTGTTCATAACCCCCTATGAGTATCATTACGAATACGCCGCTCCCACCATCGGCGAGATAGAAGGCGTGACGCTTACCAAGAACGCCACGTTCGCCTTCCGCAATCTCGGCGTGATCGGCTCGATCGAAAACAGCAGCTTCACGGGCACGCAGTACGTGATACTGAACGCCGCCACCGGACCTTACACCGAGCGTGATTCCGTGCGCTACTATTCAGGCGCATCGAGGTTTGCGACCACAAAGAACAACGGCTCCGAGCTGACCTATCATTACAAGCGCAATGCGGCGCAGATAGGCTCCGTGGACGGGTGCACGATCACCGGCACCTCATCCTATGCCGTTTATAACGGAGGACATATCGGAACGCTGACAAACAATACCGTGACCTCCAATAACACCTATGAGCTGTATAACGGCGGCGCTGCGTATCGCCAATACGATTACAACCTTAAGGACATCATTACCGTGACTGCGACCGATTCCGCGTGCACCGTCTCCTATGGGCTGAACAACGAGACGAAGATCATAACCACCGATTATGACGCGCCCGTTATCGATCTGATAGGCCCGGGGAATCATTTCAGCGGCACTTATCAGGTGATAGTCAATCTCGGCGAGATCACCGAGATCGACGGCGGAGAGGACCCCGTGACGATCACCTCCTCCACGCAGAAGCAGATCGCCGTCTATAACTATAACGGCACGCTCGATTCCCGCACCGCCTCGACGCCCTATACCGAGGGCACGGCGGGCACCGCGGTCAATGACGACGTGTATTTCAGCGCGCACATAGGCTCCGTCAGGAACACCGTGATAACCTCGAACGGCGTGGGCATACAGAACGGCGCGGCGAACGCCGCCTATCTGCCCGTTATCGACGAGCTGGGCGAGGGGCTTGAGGCAGCCGCCAACTGCACCACCGCAGGCTATCACGCGGTCTACAATACGACCTATGCGAAGATCGCCGAGATCTCCGGCGGTATCTACACGGCGGCAAAGGCAACGACCAACGCATATAAGAACAACAATACCGTTGCCGAGCAGGCAACGCTGATCTCCGGCGGCGATTTCAGGGGCGCGGCGAACACCCGCGCGAACGCCGTGTTCGAGCCCGACAACACCGACCGTCAGACTTATCCCGAGGGCAAGGATCTGGTCGGCACAAGGCCCGTCACCCTGCACGACGGCAGCACGGCGGACGGTTATTACTACGTCGGCAGCACCTTCACCGTCACTTGGCGCATCGACGACGAAAGCGATCCTCTGGAGGTCGACGAGGCCGGCTCCGGCACCATCCCCTCCTATGGCGGCGCGGTTCCCGAAAAGCCCGATGACGACGCCTATACCTACACGTTCGTCGGCTGGGCCGCGGCGCCCGGCCTGGAGGAGGGCGTTCCCGATTCCGAGCTGCCGCCCGTGACCGCCGACGTCACCTATTACGCCGCCTTCAGCCGCACGCTAAAGGGCTATACGGTGATTTGGAAGAACTGGGACGGCACGGTGCTTGAGACCGACCCCAACGTGCCCGAAGGCGCGCTTCCCGAATACAACGGCACGACTCCCGCGCGCCCCGCCACAGCTCAGTACGCCTATACGTTCTCGGGCTGGACTCCCACGGTGGCCCCCGTGACGGGCGACGCGGTCTATACCGCCGTATTCACCGAAACGACGAGGGCTTACACCATCACCTTCGTGAACTATGACGGCGCGGTGCTGCAGAGCTCGGAATTCGATTACGGCACGACGCCCGTCTATTCCGGCGCCGCGCCCACAAGGCCCGCCACCGCCGAAGCCACTTTCACTTTCAGCGAATGGTCGCCCGAAATAGTCCCCGTAAGCGGCGAGGCGACCTATACCGCGGTATTCACCTCCGTGGTAAACTCCTATACCGTCGTTTGGAAGAACTGGGACGGCACGGTGCTCGAGACCGACGCCAACGTGCCCTACGGCGCCGTTCCCTCCTATGACGGCCCCACTCCCGAAAAGGCGGCTGACGCGCAGTATTCCTATTCCTTTGCCGGCTGGACGCCCAATATTGCCGCTGTCACGGGGGACGCGGTCTACACCGCCGCGTTCACCGAGGCGACCAATACGTTCACCGTCACTTGGCTGAACGACGACGGCTCTGTGCTCGAGACGGATGATAACGTGCCCTACGGCGCCGCTCCCTCCTATGACGGCGAGACCCCCGCAAAGGCTCCGACCGCTCAGTACAGCTTTGCCTTCTCCGGCTGGACGCCCGAGCTTGCACCCGTCACTTGCAGCACCGCCTACACCGCGACCTATACCGCGTCGGTCAGAAGCTATACGATAAGGTTCGTAAATTACAACGACGAGCCGCTCCTTGAAGCCGAATACGAATACGGCGCGACGCCCGTCTATGAAGGTGCGGCTCCCGAAAGGCCTTCCACCGCGCAGTATGCCTATACATTCGCGGGTTGGGAGCCCGTGATAACCGCAGTCACCGGCGAGGCGACATATAAGGCCGTGTTCACCGAGACTCTCAGGACCTATACCATCGTCTGGAAGAACTGGGACGGCTCCGTGCTCGAGACCGATTCCGAGGTCCCCTACGGCGCGACGCCCGCGTATGACAGCGCCGCTCCCGAGAAGGCCGGCACCGCTCAGTATTCCTACACCTTCGCCGGTTGGGAGCCGGAGATCGCGTCCGTCACCGGCAACGCGGTTTACACCGCAGTGTTCACCGAGACGGTCAATACCTATACCGTCGTCTGGAAGAATTGGGACGGCACAGTGCTCGAAATGGATGAGAACGTGCCCTACGGCGCGACGCCCGCGTATGACAGCTCCGCTCCCGAGAAGGCCGGCACCGCTCAGTATTCCTACGCCTTCGCCGGTTGGGAGCCGGAAATTGAGTCTGTCACCGGCGACGCGGTTTACACCGCAGTGTTCAACGAGACGGTCAATACCTATACCGTCGTTTGGAAGAACTGGGACGGCACGGTGCTCGAAACGGACGAGAACGTGCCCTACGGCGCGACGCCTGCATACGATGGCGCGATTCCTGAGAAGGCCGGCACCGCTCAGTATTCCTACACCTTTGCCGGTTGGAATCCCGAAATAACGGCCGTTACAGGCGACGCGGTTTACACCGCAGTATTCACCGAGACGGTCAATACCTATACAGTCGTTTGGAAGAACTGCGACGGCACGGCGCTCGAAACGGATGAGAACGTGCCTTACGGCGCGACGCCCGCGTATGACAGCGCCGCTCCCGAGAAGGCCGGCACCGCTCAGTATTCCTACACCTTCTCCGGTTGGGAGCCGGAGATCGCGTCCGTCACAGGTGACGCGGTTTACACCGCCGTATTTACCGAGACGGCCAATACCTATACCGTCGCCTTGCAGAACTGGGGCGGTACAGTGCCTGAAACGGATGAGGACGTGCGCTACGGCGCGACGCCCGCGTGTG
>JAEEGL017301859.1_pt1 | contig 11788 bp, 14 predicted proteins | sample 9134231 | NCBI WGS metagenome assembly JAEEGL01 (sample SAMN16246548, study PRJNA631951) | gut metagenome | biome: gut microbiome; feature: rumen; material: fiber-attached | host: Bos | place: Iran: Karaj | collected 2018-10 | reverse complement strand
TACCATGCATTTGTATTTCGTCCATGCAGGCGGATATACGCATTCGGTCCGATAAACTGTGAATACAAACTGTTACTAAAATCAGCATTAGGTAGTGCCTTAAGCTGCGGCATATCACAAAACGCTACCGAAGCTTTTCTCTGAACAAGTCCTTCAAATACTGATTCACGTATCCATTCTTTATGGCGGAACTCAATTACAACTGGAAATCCCTCAAAAGCTGCAATCATTTTTGCAAGGTAAATGCGGTTTTCGTTCGTATAATGAAAACTCTGCGGAAACTGGAATAGAACAGCACTTAGACTCTCTTTTTCCAAAAGCGGATTCAGAGCTTCCTTAAAGTCATCAGCTGCAGTCTGCCATTGCGAATCAACTTCATGTGTAAGCAGTCTGTTTGCTTTAATGCTGAACTGGAGCCGGCCTTCACTTCGCTTATAAAAAGAAAATAACCGTTCTGCAGTAGGCATGTTGTAAAACGTGTTATTCAGCTCCACTGCATTGAACTGTGTTGCATAGTAAGTGAGAAAATCTGCTCGTTTTACTTCTGGCGGATAGAAAACTCCTTTCCATTCAGGGTAATCGTAGCCGCTGGTGCCTATCAGTATATTACTCATAAAACTTTTTCATATCTTTTCCATAATCAATAATATTCTTTTCGCCCCATTCATACTCTCTGTTAAATGCTTCTGATAGCATAGGTGCAATCAATCCAAGAACTTCCAGATTCCACTGATAATGAACATCCGGACCAGGTTTAGCCATCCAATCAGGATTTTCTCTATTATAATCATGTTCAAATTCTGTAATGTGCAAAATCAATTCATTTTTGAATTTCAAAAGATCACAATAAGAAGCATTTTTGTACTGTTCTACATACTGTTCAGGATCTATCATCATATTTATTTCCCTCCATGCGGAATATCTATCTCATATTCTTTCAAAGTATCTGCTTCAACAACCAAGATTTTCCAGTCATCTAATTGCATTACATTTTCAATATAGATAACATCTTTAGCATTAGTTCCCTGTCCATAATTCAATTCCTCCATTCTTAAAATCTTACGCCATCCCCTGTCGCAAATAATACAACAGGGTACAAAATTCTCTATTTCTCTTCCAAAATCGCGCTCGTAAACTTCTCAATCACCTTATCTACGAACTTCTTATTACGCACAGTATTAATCCACGCCTCAGGAATCTCTCCGTAATACAATCCTGCAATACTTCCTGCCACACACGCCACTGTATCTGTATCGCTTCCAAGATTTACTGCCTTCAGAACACAATCGTGATAATTCGCTGTAGTCAAAAAGCACCAGAGCGCTGCTTCCAGAGTATCAACTACATAACCAGAGCTTTTGATTTTATCTTCACTAAGCCCTGCAAAGCTCATATGTGTAATTCTTTCATATTTTGCAAGAGCTGGCGCATAATGAAGATTTCTGACCACATTCTAGGGCTGGAGTTTTATCCATGAAATTTAACACATTATACTGTAATTCAGCGTTTTTTTTCAAAAATAACCACCTGACAACAAACTGATTCATTAATATAAAGTGTCTATTTATATATCTACATCAATATTATATTTTTATTAAATTTTAAAAAAAATTTGCAAAATTCATTTCATACACACATTTATGTGGTTGAGTTAATCACCAACTCCTATACCAAAAATATCATTGGCTGCTGACGTTCTGCCTGTCATTCAGCAAAATCAAGATATCAGAAAACACCTGCCATTTTGACACTCTTTTATATCACTATTAGACAGCTTCTTAAAATTGTAAGAAATAAAGAATTGAAACTTTTAATATGATTAATTGCTAGAAAGGAAGTTAAGCAGATTATGAAATTAACAGATATCCTGCCAGCCGTAATTGACTGACAGGCTGCTTTACAAACTAAAACTGATATATGAAACCGACTTTAAAAGATAAAGGACTTTCACAACCAAAAAGTAAGCCTAAATCACTGTATATACCAAAGTGTTTTCCTAATATAAATTTTATAAACAAATCGGTACCAAAGCCCAGGTCATTGTATACTTCTTCATAGCCGTCACTATAGTAAATTGCGCCACTTAATCCTTCAACTCCTGCAGATATACCTAATATACACCAGTTATTGTTTACAAATGCATATCCTGCTCCAATATCAACTCCTAAAATTGAACCATTTCCATTTGATATACCAGCAAGACCGCCTTTCAGTAAAAGTCCGAAAGGAAAAACACCACAATACCTTAATTCTAATGCAAAAGCATTTGTTTGCATAAACCCGAGCTCAATTAAACTTTTATATTGTTTTTTCTCTTCAACTTCTTTCTTTACAGCACGGACACTCTTCTTTTTGAGAAGTACACTCAGTATATCATCTTCTTGAATATCACTTCTGTAAATATCCTGAATTGCAGCGGTTGTAACATTGAATGCCTGAATATTCAGCCTGTAACCAGTTCCATAATTCTTAAAGGTACCGGCAATAACAGTTTCTGCACCTGTCTTTGCGCCAAGTCGTTGCATGGTTTCATCACTAACTTCACCGCTAAGCTGAAAATTCATTTCCTTTTTAATCACATCAAGGTTCGCACGTGTAACAACCTTAAGTTTTCTAAGTGAAACAATGTCTGCAGTAAATTCATCCAGCATGTATTCATCAAGTGCATCAGTACCGCTGGAGATACCAAGAATGGCAACAATTGTTCCGTCTTTGAGATTACCCGAAAACTGACGGCTTGCTTTATCCAAGGCTTCTGCTATAGTCAGCTTACCGCTCTGTGCAAAAACACCAGCAGTATAAATCAATGCAAAAATTGCACATACAAAAATTTTTCTGACTTTCATTCCATTAATTCCTTCCCACAACTACACCAACTTTGGCAGCGGATGCACGAACAAGTCTTTCCATATCTTCCAACGCTTCCTCTTCTTCAGGGCTTTCTGCTTTTACCTGCTTAAGCATGCTGTCTACCTGTTTCAAGAGTATTTGTTTATCAATTCCATAAAGTGCATACATGTTATATTCAAGTTTACCATCAGTTGGACGTTGAACCTGAGTCCAGAAAGTCTTTAGGCGAGAAAAACCAGAAAAACTTGTCTGAGAAACAACGCCTGTAACTTTCTTTGCCATTCGTAAACTTGCTTCTCCAGCTTCTGTAGAAGTATTTCCACTTACACGGCTTGAAGCTTCCGAAGTAACTGTCTGCTGTAATTCCTCAGAAAGTTTAGATGATGCATCCTGTGTATCAAGCCAGATTTTAATAAATCCTTATCGGCACCTGATCCTGTAATTGGTAGCAATCTTTTTTCCTTTGCTTCGGGAAGATTATTCAATGCCTCATAATCCTGAGAGGCAACATAAAGAACCCACTCTGGAATCTGAAGTCCGAGTTCTGCACCCTGCCAGTTGATTGGTTTAACGGCTGTAACAGCCTGTTCATTCTGTGCAACCTGTGCTGTTGTTTTGCATGAAATGATAACAACTGCTGAAGCAAGTATACTCAAAACCTGTAAAACCTTTTTCATAGTAAACTCCTATTTATTTTATTCAAAAAGTGAATCAATAAGATTCTCTTTTAAATCCTTTTCTAATTCGACATTAGCCTTTGCGTATGCACCATCAAGATTCTTATGCCCATATTTTGGAAGTTGTTTTGTATATGAACCTAACACTTCTCCATTAGTCTTTGATTCAACAATTATGGAAACAGCAGGACGTACAAAAATTCCAACACCAGTAATTTCTGACTCAACAAAATGAATTTCGCCATTTATTAAGTAAAGTGGATTATTTACTGAACAGACAAACCCTTGTGTTTCAAAAATATTTTTTACACTAAATGAAATGTTTTTATCAGAATCGCCATTTATGTTTACAGCAAATGAAAGCTTTTGCTTTTTCTGAATCATAAGCGTTGTAGCTTTTGAATTAAGTTCATCTGCAAGTTTTAAAAATTCCTTTCCTTTTGAAAAATCAAGAATACAGAGTCTTTTTAAATTCGTACTAGAATCAACAGTCAGTTTTTGAACAGCCTTTGCTCTGCTGAACGAACGGAATGGATCAGAAGATGATTGTGCAATATTTAAAACAGAACGTGCTTGTGTATAATTCTGACTCAGTTCTGATTCTAACTCTTTTACGGCATCTGATTTTTTTATATATGCACAAACATAGTAATCATCAGCAGTACAATCGTAATGAGGAGAAGTAAACTGCACACATGGAAGTGAAACTTCTGACTGTACTATTGATTCTGTTGAAGCGTTTCTTGTTTTTTCTACCTGCATATCTAGTTTTTGAAGTACATTAAGTTCCGATGATTTGATTACAGAAACTCTGGCTTCAAAAAATAATGCAAGATTAGAAAGTGCATCATTTTCTGCGGCAATCTGAGTAAAGCCGCTTCCAGTTGCAGAAATATACAGCGATTCTGGAAAAGCAAAACCTCTGTCTATATACCAGTCAGGTAAATTCTGTGCAAAAAAAGTCAACTTTGAACAAGTTAAAAAAATAAGCACCCAGAGTGTTTTTTTCATTATTTCCTTCCAGATATCCCTAAAAATATATTTATTCTAGGACTTTCATTCTGTAGATTTACATATATATCATAAAAACGTATATCTACTTCTTGATATTTTATTGTGTAAATATACACTCTGTCAACTTAAAAAAGTGTAAATTTACGTATACTTAAAATATGGGATTCAAAGAAAATTTACGGGATGAAATAAATTATCAGGGACTTCTTGTAAAAGAAGTTGCGGCAAAGGCTGGACTTGCATCTAATGCCCTGAGTAACTATTTAAGGGAAAACAGTTCTATTCCCGCTGCTGATATAGCCGTTAAAATTGCAGCAGCTCTTGGTGTTTCTGTTGAATATCTTGTGACAGGCAAAAATCCTGCTTCATCAGAAAAATCAAAACCTGTAAAATCCTATTCAGCAGAAATAAGACACATTGCAGATAATCTGGAAAAAATGAATCCTAAAGAATTAAACCTTGTAAGCGTACTCGTAAAAGAAATTGTAAAAGATATTAAATAAAAAGAATCCGTAACATATTAAAACTACAAAACATATTCACAAGCAGTTGTCATCTCGCCCTCAAAAAAAATTACATTTTTCCCACAATTTTAAACAAAAATGCAACACCAATGTATATATATAAATAAGAAACCAAATAAAAACAGGAAGTACCTATGGAAAATAAAAAATACCGTGATTCAGTATTCGTAGATTTATTTATGAAGGACATTCATGCAAAAGAGAATTTCTTATCGCTTTACAACGCACTCCATGATTCTGATTTAAAACTTAGTGATGTTTCAATCGAAAGCGAAATAATCGACCAGACGCTATACCACAGCTATTATAACGATGTGAGCATGATGATTAACGGAAAACTGATTGTCCTTGTTGAGCATCAGTCAACGATAAACGAGAATATGCCGCTGCGTTTTCTTGATTATGTTGTTCGTCTTTACGAAAGAATTGTACCACAGGATGACCGTTATAAAACGAATTTAGTTCACATCCCAACTCCAGAGTTTTATGTGTTTTACAACGGAACTAAACCCTACCCAGACATTAAAACGCTTCGCCTTTCAGATGCCTTTATTAAGGAACAAGCAAAACCTCAATTGGAACTTACAGTTGATGTATACAATATTGCAGATCCACATCCCGATAAACCTTTGACGGTATTAAACAAGTGTGATATTTTAAAAGAGTACTGTGAATTTGTAAAACAAGTAAGAATAAATAAGAATAAAAAATCTGCAAATCCCATTACAGAAGCAATTTCTTACTGCATAAAAAATAATATTTTAGCTGAGTACCTTAAACGAAAAAGCACGGAGGTAGATAATTTGTTAGTAGCCAATTACGATTATGAAACGGACATAAGAGTTCACGCCGAAGAAGCCTATGCTGAAGGAAAACTCGAAGGAAATAAAGAAACTGCACTTAGAATGCTGGAAGGAGGCAGACTTACCGTTGAAGAAATTGCTAAATACGCAGGGCTTACAATAGAAGAAGTTACAGAACTCCAGAAAGCCATGCTTGTATAGCTCCCACCCCCTACACAAAATTCATTTCACTCCCCCTCATTCTCCTCTGGCAGCTTCCCAATATGCTCCTTCTCAAAAAACATCTGTCTGTTACAAAGCACAACAACAGCAGCCACAACATAAACCACAATCGTTTCCACACATTTTGTAACTTGAGTCATAGCAATTCGTTCCTGCATAAAATTAATGAACAGATGAAAGATGATACTCGCAAGCATACTTCGCCCGTTCTTTACATATACCCAGGTAGTAATAAATCCCATCGGCATTACAGAAACAAAAAAGTTTATCATATACCAGACATTCATCCCGCGGATATTGTAGTGATATGTCCCGGAGATCCAGAAAAGCGGAAGATGCCACAAAGCCCACACGAAACCAAAAATCACAGATTCCTTAAACCAGCTGCAGTACTGGGCAATCGAATCTTCACCGTAACCCCGCCAGCCAAATTCCTCAATGCAGGAAGCGAGCAAGATTGTCACTACCGCAGAACTTATCCCCGCGCCGGTAAATGAAAAATCCTTTGTAAATGAAAACTGACTCAACGGCTGCCCGAAAAAAGTTGAAAGCAGAATCGACGAAGCCACAATCAGAGCAAACACCAAAACCGCAAGCAGCATATTCAGCGGTTTCAATTTGTAAAAGCCCAAAATCTTTCGCTTAAAATCCTTCTTCAGCGACTCACTCTTAGAAGCAAACACCGTCACAATCGCAATAATCGCCGGCGAAAAAAGTCCCGCAAGCATTCCGAGCGTGCATAAAACGCCCTCTTTCACAAAAATCGCAAGCCCCCACCACGCCCAGGTCGCAGCAAAAGCCGTCAAATAAAACCGAATCGGTCTGTATTTATATTGAGTCATAAAATTTCTCCTGATTTGTTTTTCCTTTTTTTGAAGGGAGATGTCTCTCCCTACGGTCGCACTTCGTTGCGCCCTACCCTTTCTAACGGGGGAAATCTTTTTCCTTACGGCAGCCCCCGTAGCTCCCCCAAATTTTTGCATCACACATTGCAATGCAAACTGTCATGCTGAATTTATTTCAGCATCTGTCTATTTGTCCCTGTATCATTTCGCGTGAAAAATCACAAGTTCGCTTTTCATTCCATTGAATTCAATAACAGTGTCTGCATCCTTATCCGAAAAATCTTCAACTGCAGTTCCATCATCTTCAAAAGTAACAGAAGTCTTAATTCCCTTTACCACAGAGCGAAATTTAAAACCAGAAGGAACAGACAATCGTGAAGTCGAATAAATTTGATTAATCTCAAGAGAGCCGGAAAACTCACTGACACAGAAATTCACATCGCTTCCTGAATCAATTTCTAATCGTCCATTAACATCATTTATATAGAAGAAACTTGTCTTTCCCTGAAACTCAATATGCGGGCAATCAAGATTATTCATAAAAATTGTTCTTGCATTAGCTTCAATTTCAATCGAGGACAGATATTTTTTTGGCAAAAATACTTCTATAAAAAGTTCCTCTTTTGCAGCGGCTTCAGTCATCTTGTTCTGGCGGTTTACATCAATATCAATCCTGCCCTTAATGTCATCAATTTTTGTCTTAAAACATTGAGCAATATTTTCCAAAGTATTAGAGCCCAGTCGAACCACAACCTTTTCACTTTCTACGCCATACACCTTTAATTCATTTGTTCCGCCCAGTTTAATGTCAAAGTGCTTGCTGCCATCAATATCATATTCGGTGTTGCTTTCATACAGATACCCCTTTCTAATAGAAGCTTCTTTTTCTTTAGCAAGAAATTCATCCACACTAATATTAAAAAGCTTTGAAATTGCCATCATATTAGCAATGTCCGGAAGTCCCATTTCAGTTTCCCATTTTGTAACAGCCTGGCGGGATACACAAAGTTTTTCTGCAAGCATTTCCTGTGAAATCCCTGCCTGCTTTCTCGCATTTCTTAATTTTTCAGCGAATGTCATAATTTCCTCCTGGTATTCTAAAGTTCATTCTTAACATGTACCCAAAGAATAACCCCGTTCGTCCCAGATTCAAAGAAACTGATGTTTACATTTTAACAGATTTCCGCTACTTATCGTAGCAATTTAATCCATATTCATTCTAATTGCTGAAATGCAGTAAAAATTCCTCGCAAAAAAAATTTGTACACTTATTCGAATTATCATTTATAATTAAAAACATGAACTACTTAATTTACATCCTTATTCTTCTCGGCTCACTTTTGATGATTACAAATATCATCCGCTATATACTGTTCATTCATAAATTAAAAGAAATAAAAGACTCTCGAAATGACAAAAACAAAACATGGAAAACGCTGGCACTTTTTCTACTGATATTTTTCCTGCTCGGTTATGTTGGAGTTGCAGTCTCAAGACAAGCAGATTTATTAATTTCAGGGATTCTTTTTGGGGGAAGCATTTTTGTTGCCATCATTCTTACTTTAATGTTTCATCTTGTTAATTCGGAAAAAGAAAATTGCCTTGCCATGACAGAAACTTTAATCGGCATGATTGAATCCAGGGATCCAAACCTAAACGGACACAGCCGCTATGTACAGCACCTGACAATGTGCTTTTACAGGCATTTACCCGCAGAAATCAAAAAAAGTCTTAATGCTTCACTATTAGAATACGCTGCCCTTCTGCATGATGTTGGTAAACTCGGAATCCCGGAAGCGATTTTAAATAAACCGGGAAAACTTACGGATGACGAATGGGAAATAATGAAACAACATCCAAAGCTGGGCGTGGAATTTATGAAACCGCTCTATTTTTTCAGGACAATAACCCCATGGATTTTATATCACCACGAAAGAGTTGACGGAAAGGGTTATTATAAAATCCCAAAAGAACAAATCCCTCTTGAATCAAAAATTATTGCAGTCTGCGACACTTATTCTGCAATAACAATGCGCAGATCCTACAAAGACGCAATGCATCACGAAGTTGCAATGTCCATAATAAACGAATGTGCAGGAACTCAACTCGATTCTTCATTAGTAGAATACTTTAATAAAATTCCAAAAGCTGAACTAGAAGAATGCATTCCTAATGTACATGGATTTTGATGCAGGGAGAGAAACTAAACAATAAGATGTGCTTTTGAATCTGCAAGTCCTATTTTTACAATAGCCCCTGAATTGAAGTTCAAATAATCTTTCTCAATTCCATCACTGAAAATTACACCTTTCTGGGGCATAAATGATTCAATAACCAGCGGATGTGCTTTATCTACAAAGCCAGAAACTATATTTGCATTTGAATACTTACTTTCAAATGGCTCTCTTACCACAAAAAATAGTTCATCCTGCTCCCATGTCATATCTATTTCAGTGCGTTTTTTTGACATTCGGGAAACCTGCTTACAAATTGAACTTAACCACCCTGTAGAACCAGCTCCTGTTGAAACAATAATTCCGCTGGAAGACTGGTTTTCATTTTCTTTCCCAAATTTTATATTATACCTGGCAGATGTATGTGAAGCCGGTCCAATAAAGAAATCATTAAAAGCAAGAAGTGTCTGCCCGTCATTTAAGGTTGCCTTTGCCATCGTTATATCATCACAATTAAATCTGGATGAGATTAACAAAGGTATTTCTTCTGCAAAATTCTTCATATTATAAGGGAGAAGCACTCCATCATATCTGGAATTATCAGGATTTATTGCAAAAATAGGCAGCCCGTTTACATATTTAGCGGTATTAGCCACAAGCCCATCCTGTCCTAATACGACCGGCAAATCTTTTTCTGAAAAAATATAATTTGGAAGATAGCTTCTATCGACTATTTTACATTTGAAACTTGCCGACAATTTTTCAACAACAGTTGCAAGCGATTCCTTAAAAATCATATGCTCCTGTTCGTAATCTGAAAAATCGCCGCCACTATGTTCAATATAAAACTTTGCCTGAGCCTTTGTATTGAATCGTTCTATCAAAGACTCAAGCCTTGTTTTATTTGTAATAATTACAGCATTCTCTAATTTCATAACTAGTCGTCAGCACGGTCTATAATTGTTTTCAGTAAATCTGGTGTTATGTTAAGGTTTCCTACTTTTTGAGAATTTTCTGCAAGCTCTCTAAACGCAAGCCCTAAATTATCAGCAGCAGAAAGACCGTTGTTATTCATAGCCATAAGAATATGCCAGTCAAGATCCTTGTATGGAGCAAGAGTTTTTTCAAGTTCATATCCCTTTGCATCTGCCTGTTTCTTGATATTATCAGCCTGCATCTGTGTAAGAGTTTTCTTTTTTTCCTCAATTTCAATATCAGAAGCAATCTGCATATCTCTCAACTTATGCTGTGTCTGAGCTTTTTCGAGCTGGAGCTCCGCAGTTTTTTGATCAATCTGTTTTTGTTTTTCTTTTACGGCAATTTCAGTATTTAATTCACTTTCCTTAATTTTTCTTTCCTGTTCAACCGCAAAGTTTCTTCTTTCGTAAACAGCCTGATCTGCTTCTTTTTGCAGCGATTCCCGAGTCTCTGTTTCAAGAGCTTTCCCCATTTCTGGTGACGGACTAACTCCCAATACTTCTACTGAAAGAATTTGAACACCGAGAAGTTTTACAGCATTCGATTTAATAAGATTTTCCTGAATTATTGCTGAAATATCTTTTGCACAACGAAGTCCTTCTTTCAATTTTTTCCCCTGAATAAAAGAAGAAACGGCTGACTGAGCTTCATTATTAAGACGCTGTTCAAGAACTTCAAATTTTTCAAACCGTGGTTTTCTGTTTGAATCAACAGTAAAATCAAGAGCTTCTGAAAGTGCCTTTGGATCAGAAATATTATAGGTTATCTGTCCCTGAACTGTAATTTCCTGAAAGTCTTCAGATGTTTCTTTAAAAATAAAAGGAACGTCTCTTGTTCCTAATGGAATTGCAGTCAAAGATGATGAAGGCTTGTAATAGAAAAATGATAATCCGCGTCCTTCGCGTTTAATTTTTCCCTTGCTGTAATGAATAACATAAGTCATTGAATCAAAAGAACTGTACTGAATGCCAAACACTTTAAACTCCTGAATACTGAAATAAATTTCAATCTTAATATATTTTTTATTCTATTAGATTATTTAGTATGAGGTCTCAGTTGTCAAGTTGAATTAATTTCTAAAAATTACCGGTAGTTATACCTCATTGCAATGCTTTTATCTGTTCAATCGAAAGTCCACTATACTTTGCAACTTTTTCTATAGGAAGTCCATCTTCCAGCATATTAAGTGCATTTTCTTTTTTTTCTTCTAGTTTACCATCTAGCTTTCCCTCTGCATAAGCTTTCTCGGCAGCTATTTCAGCGGCTTCTTCGGCGTAAACTTTTTTGTCTATTTCAAAATCGTAATTGGCTATTAACAAATTATTTACCTCCGTGCTCTTTCGTTTCAGGTATTCACTTAGAATATCATTCTTTATGCAGTAAGAAATTGCTTCTGTTATAGGATTGGCAGAATCATTTTCCTTAAAGCTTCTGACAGTTTCTACAAACTCACAGTACTGTTTTAAAATAGCACACTTATCCAGAAGCGTCAAAGGTTTTTCCGGGTGCGGATCTGCTATGTTGTAAACATCAACTGTAAGGTCTAACTGATGTCTTTTTTGTTTTATAATAAATGCATCTGAAAGACATAGTGTTTTTATATCAGGGTAAGGTTCAGTCCCGTTGTAGAAAACATAAAACTCCGGCGTTGGTATGTTAACCAGCTTCTTCTTATAGCGGCTTTTCTGCGGGACAATTTTT
>JAEEGL015155581.1_pt1 | contig 11788 bp, 10 predicted proteins | sample 9134231 | NCBI WGS metagenome assembly JAEEGL01 (sample SAMN16246548, study PRJNA631951) | gut metagenome | biome: gut microbiome; feature: rumen; material: fiber-attached | host: Bos | place: Iran: Karaj | collected 2018-10 | reverse complement strand
GCTTGAGCGCCTGGTCCACCTCACCGCGGTGGATATATTCCTTGATGCGGTCCATGAACGAACGGTCCTGACGGCTCGCGTGGTTGATGGCGAACAGACGTTCAAAGAAGATGTAGATGCTCACGATAGCCAGCAGTGCAAGGGGAATCATGATGAACCAGCCACCGGCCTTGATGAGTTCCCACATCGAGAGTTCCTTGACAATGGGTTCGGCAGCCTCGGCTACGGGAGCTGCGGCGGCAGCAATAGCTGCTGCGCTGTCGGTGACTACCTGAGCGGCGCTGTCCATGGCCTGCTGCAGGGTGTCGGAGGCCTGCTGAATCATCGTGTCGGCAGGCGTCACTTGGGCGAGAATCATGTTGAGGATTGACATATTAATCTTTTACTATTTGGTTATTCGTTGTTAATACTATTATTATAACGTGAAAAACACCTGTTTATTTCAAGCAGTCTTTATATGCACGAATGGTAGCCTCAAGACCCAGATAGAGGGCATCGGCGATTAGTGCATGACCTATCGATACCTCGGCAAGGTGGGGCACATGCTGCTGGAAGAACTTGAGGTTGTGCAGGTTCAAGTCGTGACCAGCGTTGAGGCCCATCCCGACGCTGTGGGCAACCTGGGCCGCTGCGGTGAAGGGCGCCACTGCACGTTCGGGGTCGGCAGCGAACTCCTCGGCATAGGGGCCGGTATACAGCTCGACACGGTCGGCACCGGTGCGTGCTGCTGCGCGGATGTTATCCAAATCGGTCCCCACAAAGATGCTGGTGCGGATGCCAGCCTCCTTCAAGCGGTCAACGATGCCGGTGAGGAATTCCATATTGGGCACCACATCCCAGCCAGCCGACGAAGTGAGGGCTGTTGGGGCATCGGGTACCAGTGTCGCCTGTGTGGGACGCACCGCCAGCACCAGCTCCATAAACTGCTCGCTGGGGTAACCCTCGATGTTGAACTCGGTGCGCACTAGCGGACGCAGTGCAAACACGTCGCTGCGACGAATATGGCGCTCGTCGGGACGGGGGTGAACGGTGATGCCGTCGGCACCGAAGCGTTCACAGTCCATCGCCACCTGCTGCACATCGGGGACATTGCCACCCCGCGCGTTGCGCAAAGTCGCTATCTTATTGACATTTACGCTCAGGTTAATCATTATCTTTTTTTGTTATTATCGTGGATTGACTTTTGCCTTGTTTGCCCCATCTATGATGCCTGGGGCTACAATCTGCAAAAGTAGCTATTATTTTTCACATAGTTGTGAAAAGGAATGTGAATTCTTCCAAAAAAACCATTAATAATGGTAACAGAGGGAAATCGTCCGGCGAGATAGGCGCTGCTTGGAATTCATTGATTGGGCAATGCGCGAGAAAACAAAATAAACATCCCGAAATGCAGATAAGAGCCAACAGACGAGATGGGGATATAAAAAACAACTACCCGCCAGGATGGTGACGGGTAATTATTTGGATGATGAAAAGTGTGTTTTCCTTTCTTAAACCTAAGGATTACTAATTATTATAAAATCTAAACATTCTTCTAATATAGTTCAAAGCCTGAGAATAACGTCTTCATGTTTGAGCCCGTATGATTTGTTGGCATTTCACCACATAGGGCAGAACTTAAAATACCGTATTCAATAAACCATGTATAAGTATTCCCGGCCGCAGTTGTTATGTAGAGCACGTACGTCACGTCATTTGAAGCATAGAAACCAATATCTTCAGATTCAATCTCACCCTCAAATGACCTAGGTGACATGCATGTAAATCCTGAATCATCTGTAATCCACACTGTCCAGTAGCCTGAAATGTTGGTTACAGTAAGATCACTACCCGATAACGACACAGAAGGCATCGACAATGAAGTCTTAATATCACGACGATTGCCACCATTAGTCTGGTGGGCCATATCTGGTCTATTTTGAGCCATCGCAGCCAAACTGCAGGTGATGGCCAATATTGTTATGATGTAAAATCGTTTCATAATTCCGAAATGTTTAGATTATAAAAAATGCTGTTTAGATTTTCTGATGCAAAGTTACAGTCATTTGCCGAAATGACCAAATTTTTTCGTAATACACGCTAATACATCGAATTTTTAGATAACTGAATTTCAATAAGTTAAAAAATAATTCATAATACAAAGCCTCTTCACAGAAAACCACCCTAAAAAAAGCGATTTTTTACTCCTTTTCGTTAGGGTTTTCCTGCTTTTCGTTCCTCTCGATGTACTCATTGAGCGAACAATCGAGCCCCATCTTCTTGGCCAAACGCTGCTTGATGACACTCACGCTGGTTGCATTGGAGTAGCCCATGATGATCGCCGTCTGAATGTAGGAGTAACCCATACAGGTAAGAGCCAACAGCAGCAGATCCTTGTCATTGAGCTGGGGGTATTGCTCACGGGTGCGCGTCATGATGTTGTTATGCTCCATGTCGATGTAGTCATAGAGCTTCACCCAATTGTCACGGTTGCTGTCCTGGAACTTGACGATGCGCTTCATATTCTCGGCAATACGGTTGTTGGGCTCGTGATAACAGGCGTCAATCATCTCGCGCATCATGCCCATGTGTGAAGAGATAAAGCTCTTGAGGCGCTCATCGTTGATTTTCAGCTCGTTGATGCTGCCTTGCAAGCCAGACAGATCCTGCATCTGGTTGCGCGACTGGTCTTTAAGCTCAAGCACCAGTTTGTCATAACGGTGCGCCCGACGGTAGAACAGCAATGCCAGCAACAGCAGCAACAGCATCATGCCTGCCATGAAATAATACCTGGTACGGCGATCAGCGTCCTGCTTTTCCTTGAATTGCTTTTCCCAATCAATTTCAGCATTCATGACATTGAGTACACCTAAATCCCTGTAAAGAGAAAAAGATATGCTATCACATTCATGACTTAACTTATAGTACTTGAGCATATTGCCATTAGCTTTGGCAATTTCGCTCATTGGCTCCTTGTAATTATTTGATTCATAGAAAGATGGGTCGCTACCATATTGCAGCACAGCCAAGTCTAAGAACAATGAAGCCGAATCCACTTTGCCTTTATTGGCATATACACTAGCAAATGTAGAATACTCAAAAGGCGTGAGCTTGTCCAGATAGTTTAACCTCAATATCTGTTGTAACTCCTGATAGGCCTTGTTTAATGCCGTGGCGTCTTTACCGACTTTAGAGGACTGCATGAAATACAGATAAGCCAAATTAGCGACACAGTGGACATAATTTGTCGTATCCTTTTCATTCTTAGCCAATAAGATAGCTTCGTTCAAGTCTTCCTCAGCCTTCTCGGCATTACGATACCTATAAAGGGTTCCCAGGTCTTTTAACGTAAGGATAAGGTAATGGTTATTCTGTATCTTTCTAAAACTCTTTAAGGCATCTTCAAATTTCTCGATATCACGGCCATCATAAGCTTGATGACGCTTATAGAGGTCACCCATACGCAACTGGGCATAGCCACGGTTAAAGTCATCCTTTTCATCGGCATAGACTTCGGCCCTCTTAAAATAAAACATGGCAGAATCCACCCGTCCAAGTTCCTCTAAGACTGCACCTTTATAGATATTGGAACGCGTGAATTTCTCTTTATCGGCCTGATGGTCAGAGTAATAGTCCAACGCCCGCTGAATAATGCTGTCGTTGCCGGCTGTCAAGGCATCATAGTTGATGTAGCACGCCTGGGTGAGCAGCAGGTTATAATAGGCTTCATCGGCATCATTGAGGTCATTCGGATTGATATCCAGCAGAACCGCCTTGGCTTGGGCCGGCTGAGTTGCCACGATACTATCCACCTCGACCAGACGCTTGTCATAGTCGGGGACACGACCGCAACTGACAGAAAGAACCGCCAGCATGCTGATAATAAGCCATATATAAACATGAGTTCTTATCATCCAACTGCAAAGATAGTAATATTTTTTGATTGCAAACTATTTTTGCTTTATATTTAATAATGTGTAACTATTTTTTTGCAAAATCGGTATGTTATTACATTTTTGCACAAAAACACCCGATTTCATCGATGAAATCGGGTGTTTTCAAGTTCAAATGCGCGACGATAATCAGTAGTATATCTCCACGATTCGGTCATCGTCGTGATTGTATGTCGTGTAGCCGTCGGCAACAGTCAGTTCGCCGTCAACGTCAAGAGCACGACCGTTAGGCGCACAGCTATAGAAGGAGCCGCCGCTGACGATACAGTCGGAGTCACACTTGACACCCTTGGGTGCCACGCTCACTTCCTTGCCTGTCAACACCACATTCAGTTCCCCCCCCTCGAAGCGGAAAGGCTGTGCCACATTGATGCCCTTGGCGTCGTCTCCGGTACACTTCACATTGAGGATGCCACCTGTCATGGTGATGTTATAGTCTGCCTTCACGCCAGCGCAACCAGTTGACACCAACTCGCCAACCGAGTCAGTTTCCAGTTTGGAAGTGCCGCTGGTGATGATAGTAGTACGTCCGCCGGTGATGTAAACAAGGCTGTCACAGTTGATGCCCTTGGCGCCATCGGCAGTGATTTCCATGTTGATGACACCGCCCTTGATGTGGACATAATCCTTGGCTTTGATGCCATGGCCACTGGTGCTGTTAAGATAGAGTTTGCTGCCAGGTCGCACAAAGATGTAGTCATCGCTCGCCATACAGTGTTTACCTACGCTGTAGATGTTGAGCGTGCCCTTGCCGCTGACCAGAATCTGTCCCTCGCTGAAGAGCGCCCCTTTCTGATCCTCGCCATCCACCATGTTGTAGTTCTCGCCGTCGCGCAGGGTGTTGACGGTACCCTCGTTAGAAACGACATAGAGCGACTTGCCGCACTGGTTGTTAATGGCAGCACCATTAGGGTTGGTGATGTCCACGCCATCGAGCTGGAGCTGGAACTTCTTGTCACTATAGAACTTGAGCGAGCCATTGGTAGTAGTGCCAGTCACAATATAGCGCACACGCTTAGCGGCACTGGTAATGGTCACATGGGCACCATCGATGGTGGGTATAATCGATGAGCTATTGCCTGTCACGGTCGCTGTCTCGCCATCAAAGACTATCCTGACCGTGGTTGACCAGGTCGTATTCTCCACATAGTCCCCGAAATCGGGGTCATCCTCATCATCAGTGAAAGTTTCCTTCGGCTCGATGAGTTCTGAGAAGTCCAATTCTATCTCTTTGGGGACCACCTCCTCGATGATGGGACCATGCACGATAATCTCGAAAATCGCATTCACATCGCTCACCGTGATTTCTCCGTCCTTATTCACATCGACAGATAGGTCTCCGGTATTGTTCACAATGGCACTGATGACCACATTCACGTCGCTGACGGTCACCTCGCCATCGTTATTGACATCGCCCGTCAGTGCCGAAGCCTGGAATGCTATCGCCACAAACGACAATGCCAGCAATAAAAGTTTTTTCATATTAATATAGTAACCTGTGTTTATCTTGATGTTCTGTTAATATGCGATAATCAACAACTTGGGACCGTGGTCCAAAGTCTTGTAGCCCGCAGCGACATCGGTGGTTCCTAAGACCTCCATCGGGTCACTGCGCTTGCTGTAAGCATAGAAATAACCGGCACTGATGCTGAAGTTGCCGTCGATTTTCACACCCTTGGGACTCTTCTCCTCGGCCGTTCCCGTTGCTACCGCCTCAAGCGAGCCGCCGAAGATGACCACGTTCTGCTTGGCATTGATGCCCTTGCCGCCATCGCCAGTCGCCTTGAGTCTGATAACCCCGCGATTAACGGTCATCAACGTGTCGCAGTAGAGAGCCGCACACGACGTTGTATCGGTTACATCCTCGACCTCAATCCTGCTGTTGCCATGAGTGATTGCAGTGAGGCGCCCGCCGTTAATGGTCAAGGGGCCGCCGCTGCGCACACTCTTGGCACCCGCTCCAGAGGTTTCCACATTGATGACGCCGCCGTCAAGGGTGATGCCATCGTTGGCACGCAGTCCGTCGAGTGCAGTACTGTTCACATGGATTTTAACACCTGGTCTCACACGGATATAGTCATCGCTGCGGATACCGCCACGCCCCACGGCATTGACTGTGAGCGAGCCTTTACCACTGAAGATAATCTGTCCCTCACTGAAGAGCGCCGCCTTCTGGTCCTCGTCATCAACCATGATGTAGTCAGCGCCATCGACCAAATGGTTATTTGAGCCCTCGGCGAGCACAATATACATGGATTTGCCACCCTGGTTGTTGATGGCAGCGCCATTGGGATTGGCGATGGCAGCGCCATTGAGCAACAGCTGGAAACGCTTGTCGCCATAGAACTTGAGCGAACCGTTGGCGGTAGTGCCACTCACAACGAACTTTATCGGGCCTACTATGTTAGTTATCGTCAAATGGGCACCGTTGCGCTGGATGGCCAAGCCGGGCACACTGCCGTCAACAGTGGCCGTCTCACCATTGAAGGTGATGTTGATAACCCTGTTCCAATCAGTATTCTCAACATAGTCGTTGTAAGCTATATCGTCCTCATCGGTAACGGGCACATCGGCAGCCTCGGCAAGAGCAGAGAAGTCCAACTCAATCTCAACAGGCAGAACCTGATACTGCTTGATGACTTCGTCGAGGTCGGTATCGTCTTTCACACACGATGACAATGCCAGCACAACTGCCGTCATCAATAGGCCAAAGTAATGAAAGCTCTTGTTCATAGCGGTTTAAAGCTTAAAGGAGTATCCCATGCCCAGCATGTGGATATTGGGGCCTCCGTTGGTCAATTGATAACGGTAATAAAGCTTGAAATTGTGTTTCTTTTTCAATGCGTAGTTCACACCAGCAATTATGCGTGTCTTGTCCAGCTTTTTGCTCGTATGGAATTCAACACTGGCATAGGGGTCAAACTTGCATTTGGGGATATCCCAGTCCAACTGCAGTCGGCTGCGCAACACGTTCTTACCCTTGCCTTTCACCTCGTGGTCTTCCCACTCACCCTCGTCAAAGTCGAAACTGTCAATCATCTTGGACGGGCGATAGGTGTATTGCCAGCGCTCACGCAGGCTCAATTCCACCCGCTGCACCTTGTAGCTGCCCGTGAGCATCACGTTGAAGCGGTGACGCACACCCCAGTAACTGGGACGCCAGTTGTTGTAAGTGTTGTCGTCATGATAGGAAAGCGTCTCCTGGTTATTCTCAATGAGCAGGACATAACTGACGCCTGCCTTGAGCCATGGCAGCAGCTTGTAACTCATATTGGCTTCCAGACTGACACGCTCGGCGGTACGGAAGTTGTTGCGCGAACGGAATTCCGCATCAAAACCCGCAGTCAACTTTTTATTAAACTTGTGCGATGTTCCCGCCGAAACAATCAACCCGGCATCGTCGGCTAACGACGGTGTCGGGAGAAGCGCTGAGCAAACCATCAGCATCAGGCACGCTATCAGTTGTTTTCTTTTACTTCTTGCCATTCGTCCTTTTGAATTTTTAAAGTATTGTTCACATGACTGCCGCCACCGCCATCGTTCTCGTACTCTATCTTGATGATGGCTGTATCCTTGAGGAAGTCGATGGAACCAACATTAATCTTGGTAATCTTCAAGCCAGTGCGCTTCTGGAGGTCCTCGAGAAGTTCTTCGCGACGCTCGGGTGTGATGAGTTCGATGCGGTCATACAGCAGCAACTTGGTGGCCAGATTGCGGCGCAACACAACGGTCTCAAAGAACCAAATGAGTAACGCTATCGCCACATTGGGCACCAGCAGTTCGGCAAAGCTCAACGAGTCGGCCAGGGCATTGATGACCGAAAGGCTGATGACGCCAAACATATAGGACATCTCACGCACGGGAATCGTCTCGGTGCGGTATCGCAACACCCCGAAAATGGCAAACAGTCCCAGAGCGAAACCAATCTTCACCTTCACACTTCCCAACAGGTAAATCAGGAAGAATATGCTCACGCTCAGCAACACGAGCGTGAAAAAGTAGTCGCGACGATGCGTCTTTCGGTAATATAAATAATAGACGATAAAGAACAACACCACCATGAAGAAACCGAAACGTAATAACATCTCGATTACTCCAGCGGCATCAAACCACCTGAAACTCGGGACCACACCACTCACGACATCCTGTATCGCATCGGCGCCGTCCTCTATAGGTGAAAATTCCTGTAATACTCTCATAATAGTTGTGTTTTTTCCCTTTATCTTAAGTAGTTAATGTTGATTTCATTGAAGTTGAGCGCGTGACAAGAAGCGTTCCACCATTCGCAGCCGCTCCTTGAAGTTGTTGCGTTTCAAGTCTGGGTTGGTCAATGCCGACCCCATGCAATACTTGCTGAAACCGCAGGGCTTGATGCGCAAATCGCGCAGCATTCCCAAGATGGGCGACGGTTGCAGACCATCACGTTTCAACTCGATAATAACAAGTCCTGTCAAGTCCTTATTACGCCCCGTCTTGAGGTTGTGGAACTTCAACTCGGTGTCAATGGTCAGGCGTTCGGTTTTCGCCTTGTTGACCAGTGTGATGCGTTTGAAGTTATTCTCGAGATGTTCTGTCAAGATGGTCGGGTCATAGCGCAAATGCTTACGCAGGAACTCGTCATACCTCCTGTACTGGTCATCTTGGCGCATGAAGCGGATGCCATGGTCGGGGTTCCTGGGGTCAAAACCAACCATATCGACGCGTTTCTTCTTGGTGCGCCCGTGGTTGTTCTTGGTCTTCACCTCCAGGAAATTGAGTCCAGTTTCCATATAGGAGCGGATGCGCAGCTTCTGACGCCCGGCATGACCGTTCTGATGCACGATATACATGTTATTGTCGGGCGTATCAAAGTAAGCCGTGTAGTATGAGGCTATGCGCTGGCCATCTATATCCTGAACACGATAGTCATCATGGGCAAGCATCAACAGTGACTTGAGCTTGTCTATCGTCGTGACAAACTTGGTGTCGGTGCGATTCATCAACTTGATGCCGCTCATCTCATCGAGGGTGATGGGGTTATATGTCCTGATGATGCTGTCCATTGGGAGTGCAAATATATATCAATTCAACGCAACAAAGCTCATTGAATTGTCCTTTTTCTCCTTTAATTCAACAAATTATTGATATTCATCAACCAAAAATCAATGGAAGCTCATGAAAAACGAGCATCATACAAGCCTAAACAAGGTAAATATAACACACGATTACACCTTCATGGCACACCCCGTCCAACAAAAGCCGTGATATGCCTTGAGGTCAATTTCTATTTACCGAAAAGTGCAGCAAATTACCTGGCGGGGGCCATTTCGAAGCCCAATCGCACGCCGTCGAACTGCTTGCTCAGGTCGCCCACCGTCTGAATCGTGCTGTTACCGCTCACGGCAGCGACAGCCTGAAGCACCTTCAAGAGGTTCTTGCTCTCGAAGGTAAGAGCCAAACCATTACCGGTGCGGGTGATGTAGGCATTGGTCGAGAACAGCAATGTCTGCAATTTGAGGGTACCACTTGAGGGATCAAAAGTGTAAGTGCCGCTCAAGGGAATACCCTTGACCTTGCCAGCGAACTGATGGTCCTCAGTAAACTGGAATTGGGTATTCTGGGAACTGATGCCCAATGAATTGTAAACAGGAAGCAGCTTCTCTTTGCAGGTTTGGGCTGCCACTGCGCCACCGGCTTTGGCAAGCAGATTCTCGCTGGTGAAGGCGCAACCTGGCTGAGTGTAGTACCAAGGGCCATAGAGCTCGCTCTCGTTCAACTTGACACTACCGATAACCAGACCCAGCAGGCCGTCAATCGTGTTTTGGGAGCCCAATGAGCCCAACACGCCGCCCAGCACATTACCAAGTATGTCGCCAAGTGTACCATTGCCATTCTCGGCTCCTGTACCAGAGCCCATACCCATGTTGCCCAGCATCGAACATCCGCTGCCCAACAGCAGCAGAGCTGCCAACATTGTCGTGTAAATCTTCTTCATCGTTCTGATGTTTAATGGTTTTTATCGTTCTGTTGGCGCAAATTTAACTAAATAATGCGAATAGCCAACCAGTTTTGCCGAAATTTAAGCCAATTCACGAAAAACTACGGGTATTTTCCAAAAAACTGGAATTTTTACTACCTTTGCAACAGACATGAACCTATAAAACGTGACCACTGCGAGATGATTACCAATACAGGCTTAAACGAGGTGAAGGAAATCATGGACTATCTTGACAAGACGCCCTACTGCGTGACCCGCAAGGCGCTGTATAACGCCAACGAGCTATATGAGGGTTTCAAGATTGACGATGAGGACAGTTACGGCAACTGCTTTGACGGCAAGGTGTATCAGTATTACCAGTTCACTGGGATGCAGGAGGCCAGTGTGTATGAATCGTTGGCGCGCAGTCTGCACGACCATGGCATTCACGCGGCTTTAAGGGAATTCATGGGGGAGTACGACCCGCAGCGGTGGGTGGGTGTGATGGGCGGCCATGCCTTACCCAGAACCGTTGAGATGTATTCCGAAATCGCAGCCTTGAGTAAAAAGCTCACCGAGAAAGGGTTTATTATGCTGAGCGGTGGAGGACCGGGAGCAATGGAAGCGACACACCTGGGCGCCTGGATGGCTGGACGCACCAGCGAAGAACTGGACGAGGCGATTGCCATGCTCACCCCCTCCCCGTCGTTCAAGGATAAAGGTTGGCTTTGTTCTGCCTTCCGCGTGATGAAGAAATTTCCACAGGAACGCTATGTGAGCTTGGGCATCCCGACTTGGTTGTATGGCCACGAGCCGTCAACACCGTTTGCCACCCACATCGCCAAATTCTTCGACAATAGCGTGCGCGAGGACAGCATCCTCACGCTGGCTTATGGCGGACTGGTCTATACGCCTGGCAGCGCGGGTACCATGCAGGAAATCTTCCAAGAAGCGGTTCAGAACCATTATCTCTCCTTTGGGTTTGCAAGTCCGATGATATTCCTAGGCAAGGAATACTGGAGCACCGAGATGCCTGTTTATCCCCTGCTGGAACAATTGATGAAAACCGGTAAATATCAGAACCTGTTGCTCACCATCACCGATGACCTTGACGAGGTGGTAGATGTGCTCGTCAATTTTTCAAAGGAAAAGATGCCTCGGCGTTAGCTGATGCACAAGAATTCTCCCTCAGCAAGAATACAACTCATGCCGCCCACCCAGATGGTCCCGTCGCCCTCCAGCATCGTGGCGACTACCGAGGGGCGCCCCATCGCCTCGCCTTGCAGGAAACGGCTTGTGGCGGGCGTGGTAAGGAGCCCCCGACGGAACAGATAATGGGTCAGCGCGGCATTGGCAGTGCCTGTTGCCGACTCCTCGTTGATGCCATACAGGGGACCGAAATTGCGGACATGGGCCACGTAGCCGTCGTCACTCAACGCAAAGGCATGTACTCCAGTTACTTCCATTTCCCGGCTTAGTTCACTCAAGGCGTCCATGTCGGGCTGCATTGCATTCAGGCCATCCACGGTAGCTACGGGCATCATGATGTCGGGCAATCCGGTAGAGACGATTTCGATGGGCATATCTGGCCAACTGGGCATAGTAGTGCCTGCCATGATGCGGTGCAGGCGTCCTGCATCTACATGCTTATCCATCACACGGGGAGCAGCCATCTGCATCATCACTTGTTCGCCAGCTTTCACTTCAAGGTCACCTGCCAGCGTGTGGTTCATGCACACATCGCCATCGCGCAAGATGCCCTTCTGGCACAGCACCCCAAAGGTAGCGATAGTCGCATGACCGCACAGGTCCACCTCGCCAGCAGGAGTGAAATAGCGCACCGTGAACTCGGCAGGACCATTCCGTTGCACAATGGCCGTCTCGCTGTAGCGCAACTCTG
>JAEEGL014935146.1_pt1 | contig 11788 bp, 10 predicted proteins | sample 9134231 | NCBI WGS metagenome assembly JAEEGL01 (sample SAMN16246548, study PRJNA631951) | gut metagenome | biome: gut microbiome; feature: rumen; material: fiber-attached | host: Bos | place: Iran: Karaj | collected 2018-10 | reverse complement strand
CCTACATCGCCTTCCTGCAGAACGTATAAGAAAGGCAAAAAATCATTACGATCGCGCTTAAGACTTGAAAAACAGTCTTGAGATATACCGCAAGAATTTGCAGAGCAAATTCTTGCCTTGGGGAAGTTTTGCGAAGCAAAACTTCGTTAAGTTGGGCCTTAGGTTTTATAACCTTGGGATATACTGCAAGAATTCGCAAAGCGAATTCTTGCCGCGTTGCCCTTTGGGCAACGCGTGCGCCTGTAGCTCAGGGGATAGAGCAGTGGTTTCCTAAACCATGTGCCGGAGGTTCGAATCCTCTCAGGCGTACTGACCCGGTCATAAAAAACAGAGAACCGGGATAGAGGCGGGCATGCTATGTCAGAAAAAAACTTAACGACCGTGATCCGTGACTCCTTGAAATATCAGGAGCAGGAGAGCGCCGGATCGGTGCTCAAGGAGATGGGAAGCTGGCTGCTGATCATACTGGGGGCTTTGGCGGCAGCGCTCTTGCTGAACACCTTCATTATTGTCAACGCACAGGTTACCAGCGGATCCATGGAGAATACGATCATGACGGGCGATCGGGTTCTCGGACTTCGAGTCAGCTACTGGTTCGAGTCACCGCAGCGGGGCGACATCGTCTTCTTCCGAAACCCGGACGATGAAACAGAGATCTTTGTCAAACGCGTCATCGGACTTCCCGGTGAGACGGTCGAGATCAAGGGCGGCGTAACGTATATCGACGGCGTGGCCATTGACGAGCCGTATCTGGCGGAGCCCGCGCGTGAGCTTGATTTCGGACCGTATGTGGTGCCGGATGGCTGCTATTTCATGATGGGCGATAATCGCAACAACTCGAGCGATTCGCGTTATTGGGTGCATACCTATGTCTCCGGGACCAAGATCCTCGGGAAAGCATACTGGGTCTATTATCCGCGCTTTGAGAGCGTGTACTGATCGAAATAAACAGAGTCACACAGGACGAGGATCCTGTGTGACTTTTTTTTATTGCGGGGATGGGAGTGGATGGTGGAGACAGAGCTGTTTTGTCATGTAGTGGATGTTAACATAGCAAAAAAAGACGCATGAAAAAACGATCGTTATTTCATGCGTCCTTTTTGATTTTTAGATTCAGCTTGCGAGCCCGCGCGAAGGATCAGTCCATATAACCCTGCGCGCAGAGAAGCTCGGCCAGCTCGACACCGCCGCCGGCAGCGCCGCGAAGGGTGTTGTGAGACAGACAGACGAACTTGACATCGTACTGAGAATCCTCGCGGAGACGTCCGACGGAGACAGCCATGCCGCCCTCGAGCTCGCGGTCGAGACGTGCCTGCGGACGATCGGGCTCTTCGAAGTAATGAATGAACTGTTTGGGCGCGGAAGGAAGCTGCAGCGCCTGCGCGGGAGAAGTGAACTCCGCCCAGATCTTCTTGATCGCTTCGAGAGACGGTTTGCGCTCAAAGCGGGCAAAGACCGCCGCGGTATGACCATCGCTGACCGGAACGCGGAGGCACTGGGTCGTGATCTGGACGGTCGTGTCGTTTACGATCTTGCCGTCTTCCACCTTGCCCCAGACCTTCAGCGGCTCTTTTTCGGACTTTTCTTCTTCGCCGCCGATGTAGGGGATAACGTTGTCGATCATCTCGGGCCAGCGTTCGAAAGTCTTGCCGGCGCCGGAGATCGCCTGATAGGTGCAGGCCAAAACGTGGGTCAGACCGAAGACGTCCTTGAGGGGCGTCAGCGCCGGGACATAGCTCTGGATCGAGCAGTTGGACTTGACCGCGATAAAGCCGCGTTTCGTTCCGAGCCGCTTGCGCTGTGCCTCGATCACGGCCGTATGGTCGGAGTTGAGTTCCGGAATGACCATCGGAACGTCTGGTTCCCCGCGGTTGGCGGAGTTATTGGAAACGACCGGAATTTCGGCTTTGGCATAGGCTTCTTCGAGCGCGCGGATCTCCGCCTTGGGCATGTTCACAGCGCAGAATACGAAATCTACTTTATCTTTGATAGCGTCAATATCCGCTGCGTCCAGGATCACCATGTCGGCCATGCTCTCCGGCATGGGCGTTTTCATCGCCCAACGATGCGCGACTGCCTCGCGGTAGGTCTTGCCTGCGCTCGACGCGCTTGCGGCAAGGGCGGTGACGTGGAACCAGGGGTGGTTCTCCAGAAGGGTAGCAAAGCGCTGACCGACCATACCGGTCGCGCCGACGATACCAACACGATAGTTTTTCATAATAAGACTCCTTTCAGGGACAAAGGATGAAACTTTTGGACAATCTTACCATTCAGGGGGGAGTGTGTCAACGAACACATCTGTCGAAATTCTGCGGAGAGGAAAGGGTTTTATTGACAAATGGAGCGGTGGGGGCAGGTGGAGTTTTCCTTCCATCATAAATGCTAAAACCGCTTGCATTCTTTCCGGTTCCTTCGTATTATTATAATACCTATACGCTATTTAGAGATAGATCGATAAAGTCTTAAGCCTTGGGGGTATCGAGATGAAAAAACAGCGCTTTTTGGTGAGTGTAACAGCGATCATGCTGGCGGTGATGATGCTGCTGACGGCATGCACATCCGGACAGACTTCCCACGTTCGGATCGATGATCCGAATTCGTCAAGCAGACAAGAGAACGACAGCTCTTCCAGACCTTCCGGAAAGGAAGACGCGAAGAATGAGTCGGAAGCGAAAAAAGTCGTTCAGCTGATCGATTCGATCGGAACCGTTTCGCTTTCTTCCGAAACGGCGATCAATCGTGCCCGCACGGCTTATGACGCTTTGTCAGACGCGGCAAAAGCGTTGGTCACCAATTATCAGACGCTGGTGACCGCCGAGACCAAGCTGGCGGAACTGAAGGCGGAAGCCGACACCGCGGCGATGCAGACGGAGGTGGATTCCGTCATCGCGCTGATCGACGCGATCTATCCGATGTCGATCTACAGCGGGTCAGCGATCACCGAGGCCCGGACGGCGTATGACGCGCTTTCCGAGGAGGCCAAGGCTCTGGTCACGAACTATCAGACACTGGTGGACGCGGAAACCGTATTCCCCTTCTATGTGGAAGCGGACCCGGTCATCACCATGATCAATACGATCGGAACCGTGACGCTTGACAGCGGGAGTCTGATCCAGGCGGCCAGGACTGCTTACGATGCGCTCAGCAGCGAGGCGAAAGCTCTGGTCTACAATTATCAGACCCTGACGGACGCGGAAGCCGAGCTTGAAGCGCTGCAGGAAAGCTCCGCTGCCAGTGCGGCTGCCGATGCTGCGTTCACGATCACCGGCTTTGAGTGGGGCCTGGAAGATGACGGATATTATATCTTCCTCGAATATACGAATCTGTCCAACAAGACGATCACGGATCTGAAGATCGAGGTCGCGTTTACGGATGAGCAGCAGAACCCGATCATTATGGACGGCTTCACCACCGGACATCTAATCCTGTCGGACGGCACCGACATGGCACCGGGTGAGACATCGCCCGAGGATAATTACTGGGGACCGGTCAACACGAGCCAGGACCCGGAGTGGGTATTTATCTATTCCGTCGAGATCTTCTATACCGACGGAACAAGTCTGCTGATCGATGGTGACGCGATCTACGCGATATGCGACTGGTAACAGGAACGAAAGAAGATGATTTGAAAATGAAAAAAGCATTCAAAATCATTGGTATCGTTTTAGGAGTACTGGTTGGTATCGTCGTTTTGGCGGTCGGCGCGATGTCGATCGCGGAGTACCGCCCGGAGGATACCGAGGCGCTGGAACTGTATGGTTCTTCTTCCAAGACACTCGCGGTAGGCGATGAGTTTACCGTGATCTCATGGAACGTTGGCTACGGCGGATTGTCCGAGACCGCGGACTTCTTCATGGACGGAGGAAAAGGCGTTCGGACACAGGATAAAGAAAGCGTCAACGCCAACACACAAGCGGTGATCGACCATCTTTTGGCTGAGGATCCCGATGTGGTGTTCCTCCAGGAGGTGGATGTGAATTCCACCCGTTCCTGGCACATCAACCAGGTGCAGCTGATCCGTGACGCCCTGATCGGCTTCCAGAGTTCCTTCGCAAACAACTTCAAAACCCTGTGGCTTCCCTATCCGATCCCGATGATGGGTCATGTGGATTCGGGAATCCTGACCATGTCGAAATATAAAGCCACCGACGCGACGCGTTTCTCGCTGCCTTGCCCGTTCAGCTGGCCGATGCGGACCGTGAACCTGAAGCGCTGCCTCGATGTTACGCGGATCCCGATCGAAGGCACCGATCATGAGCTCGTGCTCGTGAACCTGCATCTGGAAGCGTATGATGACGGAGAAGGCAAATTAGCGCAGACCGCGATGCTGGCGGAGCTTTTGCAGAAGGAGTACGACGCCGGCAACTATGTGATCGCGGGTGGTGACTTCAATCAGAGCTTCAGCTCCATCGACACCTCGATGTACCCGCTGCAGGGCGGCGGCCTTTGGGAGTGCGGCGAGCTCGATACCACGCAGTTCGCGCCTTACTGGCAGTTCCTGATGGACACCGAGGCGCCAACCTGCCGTTCGCTGGACCGTCCTCTGGATAGAAATGACAGCACGTTTCAGTATTATATGATCGATGGCTTTATCGTCTCCGACAATCTGACCGTGGAATTCCTGGAGACGCAGGATCTGGGCTTTGCAAATTCCGATCATAATCCCGTGATTATGACCGTCATGATTGGAGAATGACGATGTTTGAACTGAAAAAGTTCTACGCCCCCGATTTTGAAACGCTCGGTCTTATGACGGCGCCGGACTGTGCCTTCGTGCCGGCCCCCAAGGACGCGGTCGCGCCCGAAGGCTACCATGCCATGAGCATCTACCCGGAGTATTTCAAGGTAGACGGTGAATGGAAGCTGGCGGAAGAGTCCCGCATGGACTGCGTGGCGGTGCTGGAGGAGGGAAAGATCGTCGTCCGCGAGTTTCGCCTTCTGAAGAAAGGCGACCTTGTCGCAGCGGGCCGTACGGAGACCGGGGAAGACGGGATCTTTGTCTGGCCAAACGGATTTAATGAAGAAGGCCGCCTGCGCGAGACCTTTGCCTTCCGGCAGGGACGTTCGCGCGAGACCGCGTTCTCGCGTGACTACGATGAGCTCTATGAGCTGCTTCGCTACGAGCGCGAGCATGGATACACGGTCTGGGTCATGGGTCCGGCTTTTGCTTTCGACAGTGACGCAAGACGTGCGTTCGCGGGGCTGATCGAGCGGGGTTACGTAAATGCGGTGCTGGCCGGCAACGCGCTGGCGACGCATGATCTTGAGGGCGCGTATCTCCACACGGCACTTGGACAGAACATTTACACGCAGGAAAATGTGCCGAACGGACATTACAACCACCTCGACACGATCAATCGGGTGAAGCTGTATGGTTCGATCCCGGCTTTCCTTGAAGGCGAGAAGATCGACAACGGGATTATCTATAACCTCGAAAAGCATCATGTGCCCTATGTGCTGGCGGGTTCGATCCGTGACGACGGTCCGCTGCCACCGGTCTACGGAAATGTTTACGAGGCGCAGGACGCGATGCGCCGTGAGATCCGCAAGGCAACGACCGTGATCTGCATGGCGACAACGCTCCACACGATCGCGACCGGCAACATGACCCCGAGCTTCCGGGTGCTGCCGGACGGGACGGTACGCCAGGTCTACTTCTACTGTGTGGATATCTCCGAGTTTACGGTCAACAAGCTGACCGACCGAGGAAGCCTGAGTTCTCACGGGATCGTCACGAATGTTCAGGATTTCATCGTCAATCTCGCGAAGAATCTGAAGGACTGACGGTCGGGAAACGACAGCCGCGAAAAGAGACAAATGGATAATATAAAATAATGGCAGGTGCTCGATGGAACGATGCGCAAGCTGATCGCGATGGTCAGCATGGCGTTCGACCATGCGGGCACCTGCCTTTTTCCTGAAATACACCGGTTTAAGATCACGGAGCAAGCAGAGGGAGGAGAAAATGAGATCGTTAAGTGGTGATGTCCGGGTTTCTTTTGACCTCGGCGGCGATCAGCCGAAGAATTTTTCGACGAAATGGGAAGAGCTGCCGGAAGGCGGATGCCGGGTAGGCCATTTGGAGGTCCATGTCCCGAGAAAAGGCTCGTGGGATACCTCCGGGCTGGCCGTGGATATGCCGGCGGCGGTGGATATTGAATTCGATGAGATCCCGGAGAAGATGGTCGCGCTGTACCTGTACAATCCCTGGTGGACCAGGCCTATATTCATCGATTCGTTTACGGAGATTCCGGCCAAAACGCAGATCATGTACTGTCGGTTCCCCGATCATTGTGCCTGCGTTCTGCCGCTCGTGGGAGAAACGTTTAAAGCGACCTTGACCGCAAGCGAGCGAAGAGAGCGGCTGCGTATCCGGCTGGACGCCGGGATCGGCGGACTGAGGGATCTGTCGGAAGACGTTTATATCCTGGCGGAGGGAAAAACCGTTTCGGAAGCGGTAGGAAAGGCGTTTCATCTGCTCAGCGGGCGGTATGGCGTTCGCCTGCGCGCGGAGCGGCCGCTGCCCGAGATCTTCACCTATCTGGGCTGGTGCAGCTGGGACGCGTTCTACAAGGAGATCAGCGAAGAAAAGGTTCGCCGGAAAGCGGACGAAATGATCGAGAAAAAGGTGCCGATCCGGTGGATGCTGTTGGATGACGGCTGGATGCGCTACGAAACCGAGATGCTCGAGGACTTTGTTCCGGACAAGGAGAAGTTCCCAAGCGGGTTCGGGCAGATGATCCGGGATATCCGCGCGAAGAGCAGGATCTCCTGGTTCGGTGTCTGGCACGCGTTTGGCGGTTATTGGGCGGGCGTCGATCCGAAAAGCGAATTGGCGAAAGAGGAGCGGGAATATCTGTACATGACCCGCAACGGACGCCTGGTGCCTAGCCCTGAGAAGGGGGCGGGCTTCTACGAGGACTGGTACCGGCTCCTGAAACAGGAGGGCATCGAATTTGTAAAGGTCGACGGGCAGGGCGCGATGCCCATCTATTTCCGCAACGATCGTTCTTTTGCGGCGGGAGCCCGCGGCATGAGCCGGGAGCTCGAGAAGAGCATTCAGATCATGGAGGGCAACATCATCAACTGCATGGGCATGCCGATGGAAAACATCGTCGCAAGACCCGGGACGGGGCTCTCCCGCAACAGCGATGATTTCATGCCGCGCAGGGAGAACGGTTTTGCCGAGCATCTGCTGCAGAACGCATATAACGCGGTCTATCATGATCAGGTCTATTACTGCGACTGGGATATGTTCTGGACGCAGCACCCGGACGCCGAAAAGCACGGACTGATCCGCGCGATCAGCGGCGGCCCGGTATACTTCAGTGACCGAATCGGGGAGACCGACCCGCGGCTGGCCAAGAAGTTCTGTGACGCAAACGGAAAACTTCTGATGCTGGATCGTTCTGCGAGAGTCTCGGAGGACGGACTCTTTACCGATCCGCAGAAACAAGGCGTTTTGAAGCTTCAGAATGTCGGGACGCTGCAAAACGGACAGCGGTTTGGGGTGGTGGCTGCCTTCAACCTGACCGAAACAACGCAGAAGACAAGCATATCGGCGGCGGACGTGCCGGAGCTCGATCCTTCCGAGGCATATTGGCTCGTGGACGTGCAGGCCAAAACAGCCGAGGAACGGAAAGGTTCTGAGAATAAGGAGGTCGCGCTCGAAGCGGGCGGGTATCGTTATTATCTGCTGCTTCCCCGTGAAGAGTGCGTCTGCCTCGGTCTGACCGACAAATTTGTCAGCCCCCTGACGGTCAAAGTGTCTGACAGAGCGGAGGAGCGTTGGATTTTCCGGGTGTGTGAAGCAGGAACGACCGCGGTGATCACGGACAGGAAGATCGTCTCGATCCGGGTCAATGGAGAAGACGTTACCGACCGGGTGAGAGGAGCCGCCTCCTGTTATGAGCTCCCGCTGGAAGCCTCGGATGAAGAAATGACGATCGAAGTGAATCTGGCATAAAAAAGCCGGAAACAACACAAGCCCGAAAAAAGAGAAGCAAAAAAACACAAGCCGTGTCTCCCGAGAGAGGGGCACGGCTTGTTGATTATTTCGAGCGGTTTTCTTTTTCCAGCTGCAGCAAAAGGCCTTTGAGTTCCAGTCCGCCTCCGTAGCCGGTGAGGGCGCCGCCGGCGCCGACGACGCGGTGGCAGGGAACGATGAGCCAGATGGGATTGTTGTGACAGGCGCCTCCGACCGCGCGGGAAGCCTTGGGGCTTCCGATGAGACCGGCCACTTCGCCGTAAGTCAGTGTCTGTCCGTACGGGATCGTCTCCAGCACGTGCCAGACCTTTTCCTGAAACGGCGTGCCAATCAGGCGGTACGGAATGTCGAATACGGTGCGGCTTCCGACGAAGTATTCACAGATCTCGCGATAGACTTTGTCGGTAAAGGCGTTTCGCTCCGACGCTTCATGGGAAGCGGCTCGGGCATCGAGGGACAGGAGGCAGTCTTTTTCACAGGTCATGACGATCTCTGTCCCGGGCAGCGATGGCAGTGGATAAATGGCGCGCAGCATGATGGATCCTTTCTTAGGATTGCGCGTTCGGGCGCAGGTAGGTCGGGTCGACGATCTGTGCCGGATCGAGAATGGAAACGGGCTTCTGTGCTTCCGGAACGATTCCGTCGGCTTTGCGCGCCTCGCGTTTTTCGGTCAGGTATTGGTCGATCGCTTCGGCAACACCCTTGGAATACTGGACCGCCTCGACGACCGTCTTGGCACCGCGGACGACATCACCGCTGGCGAAAACGCCTTCGCGGGTGGTGAATCCGCGGGAATCGGTGCGGACAAGGCCGCGCTCGTTGGTTTCGATACCGGTCGTGGTGTTGACGATCTTATCCTTCGGGACCTGGCTGATCGCGACGATCGTGGAATCGGCTTCGATAAGCTCCTCCTCGTCGCTGTAGCCAACAATATGGCCGTCTTCGTCAAAGTTCACGCGCTTGAAAACAGGACCGTTTTCGGTGATGCGCTGGGTCGCCATGCCGTAGATGATCTCGACACCGTCGGCCTGCGCGTAGTCAAGCTCGAGCTTGCTGGCGGTAGAGCGCTGCATCAGCTCGCACATGGTCACGCGGCGGGCGCCGTGGCGGATAACCGTGCGGGCTACGTCGATCGCGGAGTTGCCTGCGCCGATAATGACAACGTTGTCGCCGAGTTTGTAGACATCGGGGTTCGCGAGATAGTCGATCGCGAAATGGACGTTGCCAAGGCTTTCGCCCACGACACCGAGCTTGCGGGGACGCCAGACGCCGGTACCAATGACAATGGCTTCATAGCCGTCGCGGAACAGGTCGTCGACCGTCAGCGCGCCGCCGATCGTGGTGTTGGGCCGGATACGGACACCCATCTCGCGGAGACGATCCGCATATTTCTCCAGGATCGTCTTGGGGAGGCGGAAGGCCGGGATCCCATAGCGAAGGACACCGCCGCTCTGGTCGCGGCTGTCAAAGATCGTGACATCATAGCCCTTCTTGGCGAGGCAGATCGCGATCGTGATGCCCGCGGGACCGCTGCCGATGATGCCGACCATCTGTCCGAGGCGCTCGGGATGGGGGACCATCATACGATCCAGATACTTTTCGGAAATATAGTTCTCAATACTCGACCACTGGATCGGGGAACCCTTGCGGTTCTGGATGCAGTGACCTTCACACTGTCTTTCATGATCGCAGACAAGCGCGCAGACACAGCTGAGCGGATTGTTTTCGAACAGGAGCTCCCCGGCTTTATCGCTTTCGCCGGCGAGGAACAACTTGATCATTTCAGGGATCGGGGTCCGGACCGGACACCCTTCCACACAGAACGGTTTTTTGCACTGGTAGCAGCGGCGTGCTTCATTCACGACATGAACGGCCATGGCAGATCCTCCTTGATGTAAGCGCTTACCCTCGTTTCATTATAGGACTTCGCGGGCGCTTTGGCAAGCGTTTTGATTGACAAGGTTTTAACACGAAGCACCGCGCAGGTCACCCGTATCGGTCTTGCGGGATCGCGGAAGAATGTCTATAATTCAAAATAATACGGATATTATACGCGCAAACACCATAAAAACATAAAAAGGACACCCATACCATGACGATCAGAGAGTTTCTCGAACAGGACAAGGAGCGGCTGCTTTCCCGCTTGTCCGCGACAGACAAGGCGGACGAATCGATCCGGATCATGGAGGACGAAATGGATCGGATCCTCCTGAAAGCCGGCGAAGAGTGGAAGGACAAGCGCGTCGACGTGTTGCAGAGCATGCTGACGACGGCCAAGGCGGCGCTGCCGGTCCTCGACTCCACGGGGGAAGTGAAGGTCTACGACCGACGGGAGAACCGGGGCAGCGGGGCGAGAAAGAAAAAAGGCTTTCTCATGCTGCTTTTCGGTCTGCTTTTTGCCGGCATCAGCTTTACGGTTGGCGCGGCGGTAAGACCGGAGAGCCTCCAGGTGCTCTTCTACGCCTTGATGGGCGTAATGCAGGCGGGCGGCCTCGTCAGCGCGGCCGTTGGCGGCGGATTGCTCGGAAAAGGACGGGACAACCGGGAAAAGGATCAGATCTTCAATGTCACGCTCGACGCGGACAAGATCTATCACCACATGTCGCTGCTGGGCAGCGCGATGGATCAGCAGCTGGAAGAGACACTGGCGCTGCCTGCGCCGGCTGATACCGATGCCGCGGAGACCGATTCCGCGAGCCCTTCCGGGATCGACAAGAATCAACTGCAGCTTTTCTCGAATATCCTGGAGGCTGCTTATGCCGAGGAAAACAGCGAATTTGCCGCGGAGATCGCGGAAGAAGTGAAGTATTACCTGCATCAGGCAGGGATCGAAGCGCTGGACATGAAGGCCGCGAAAAAGGCGGAGACGGAAAAAGAGGGCTGGATGACAAGCGCGGAGCGTTATTTCGACAAGATGCCCGGCACGGAAAGCAAGACGCTTCGGCCGGCGCTCGTTAAAGACGGAAAGGTGCTTGTCAAAGGACTTTACGCCGGAGACGGCGACAAAGCGTGAAAAAACCTGGAGCAGAAGAATGGAAAAGTTTTTCGGATTTGACCTGGGAGACGCGGAAAGCGCGGTCTCTCTGTTAAAAAAAGACAGCAGGGAAAACCCGGAGGTCCTGACGATCGCGGGCGTGCAAAGCCTTATTACGGCTTATGCCCGGCTCAAGGACCGAAGCCTTGTGATCGGGGAAAATGCCTGCTACCATCCGGACGCGAACGTGCGCAAGATCCGGTTTAAAAGCCGGTTTCTAACCGATCCGGAGGCGGAGGAAGACGTAAAACAGTTCGCGGCGGGCGTCCTCGGCGAGCTCCTCGGAAGCGGCGACCTCATCCAAAACGAGGACGCCTGCTTCTACATCGGCTGCCCGGCGGGCTGGAACAACACCGAACGCGAGCGCTACCGCCAGATCTTCGCCCGCCTCGGATACCCGCCGCTGAAGATCGTCTCGGAATCCCGCGCCGCCCTCGTCGCGGCCTGCCGTTCCAAACATCTGCAGGTGGGATATGATATTCTGCAGAAGCCAGTCCTCGTGGTCGACGTGGGATCCTCGACGACCGACTTCGCCTATGTCAAAGGCGGGAAGGAAGTCGAACTGAAAACGGCCGGCGAAGTCCGTCTCGGCGGAGGCCTGATGGATCGGATGATCCTGGAGGAGGCACTCTCCGCCTCGCCGGATGAAAAAAAGCTCCGCCAGATCCTGGCAGAGAGCGAGCCATGGCAGACCTACTGTGAATTCGCCGCAAGACGGCTGAAAGAAAAGTATTTCTCCAGCGAGAGTTATTGGAAAGAGAACGACT